>Ga0214542_1001396_pt1 | contig 49500 bp, 30 predicted proteins | sample CNSS1metaG_FD_160096 | JGI IMG/M metagenome (GOLD analysis project Ga0214542, IMG submission 160096) | Root nodule microbial communities from cowpea collected in UCLA plant growth center, Los Angeles, California, USA - CNSS1 | ecosystem: Host-associated > Plants > Roots > Nodule | place: USA... | reverse complement strand
TATATATATATATATATATATATATATATATATATATATATATATATATATATATATATATATATATATATATATATATATATATATATATATATATCACCATTTATGCAGTATCTTTAATTGTTCCAATTTTATTTTCTAAATTCATCCTTAATTCAATTGTGAGTTGATTCAATTTTATTATAAATAGTAATGTGAAAGAATACCCATTCTTAATAAAATAAATAAATTCTAATTTTTTTTATAAATAAATAATAGATAATATCCTCTACTTTAGTTTAATTAAATCATTACAAAAAAAATTTAATAACGATCAAATTTAAAAATAAAAATAATTAATTACTATATTAACTAAATTATAAATTATTTTATAAACTAAAATTTATTAATATTTAAAATAGTCTCTATCATTAATAAAAAATTATAATTAATTTATGAATTATAGCTTAAATTAATTTTTGGCATTAATCAACAAAATTTTAACTGTTAGTATTTTTAATTTTAAATTATTTTCTAATATTATTTATACATAAGGCTTTTGTGACCACAGTAATGACATTTGAATATAAATGTTGTTGTGATTTTAGTGAAAGATTAATCCTACAACAAAAGAAAAAATAAATTAAACAATTTAAAATTGATTTGATTGAAATGTATTTTACTCAATTTTAAAATAATCGAATATTTAATTATTTAGTTTGATTACTCATTTGTAATCATTATAGCTGCAAAAAGAAATGGAGATTTCCTTTTTAATTCATCTTCATAAAAACATTTTTTAGCACTTAGAGGTCAGGTTTTACAGAGGGGGTTTCATTGGGGAGAATAACACCAATGAGATCTGAGCCAAACCACATAAGACACTAACACTACTCTCAACCCAAAACCTTAAGGCAATGAGTTTATGGGTCTTTATTCTTATATAGTGCTCTACTTTCTCATTTCTGGTCAATGTGAGGGGAAGTCCCTTCAACCACATTGGTACACTCCCCCTCCAACGGAAGCTGCCCAACCACGAGTACTCCTTTTCTGCCCTTTTCTGTACTGCCGTTATTCTTAACGGGACACGCTTTACCTGGAACCCTTACCTGGGACCTTTGCCAGGAAGACTTTCGATACTAGGACCATACTGCACTCGTCTGAGCCGGTATTAACCATCGGCTTTGATACGACTTGTCAAGTTTATAAAGGAGAGGGTATCACTGGGAGAACAAAACCAATGAGATCTGAGCCTAACCACATAAGATACTGCAACTGTTAAGAATTCTGCAATGGGAGAACAACACCAATGAGTGCAACTGTTACTGCAGTTAGTAATTCTGCAAGTAATAGTAAGTTGAAGCTTGATAACATCCGTGACTTGATCTTAAGCGAAAATGTTCGCAGGAAAAGTTCAGGGGAATCTTCCAGTTCTAGTTCCGGTTCAGCATTGAGTACTGAAACTAGAGGAAGAAGTAGCCAGAAAGGTCGTAATCAAGGCTGAGGCAAATCAAAGTCTAGAGAGAAATCAAAACCAAAATTCCGGAATGATATCACTTGTTGGAATTGTCAAAAAAGGGGTCACTTTACAAATCAATGTAGGGCTCCAAGGAAGAACAACAATAAGAGGCAAGATGATGATCAATCAGCAAATGCAGCAACTGATGAAATTGAAGATGCACTATTATGTAGTCTAGATAGTTCTATTGACTCATGGATTATGGACTCAGGTGCATCATTTCATACTACACCTTCCTTAGAACTATTATCTAACTATGTTCCAGGAAAATTTGGGAAGGTCTACCTTGCAGATGGGAAATCTCTTGATATTATAGGAAGAGGTGATATCAATATCAGAACCTCTAATGGAAGTGTGTGGACTTTGAATAATGTCAGACATATTCCCGCCTTAAAGAGAAACTTAATATCTATAGGGCAGTTGGATGATGAAGGTCATTACACCACCTTTGGAGATGGACACTGGAAAGTAATGAAAGGTAATCTTGTTGTTGCTTGTGGGAAGAAGCGAGGATCTCTTTACATGATTGCAGATGAGGATATGATATCAGTTGCAGAAGTTGGCAACAGTTCCTCTTTGTGGCATCAGAGGCTTGGGCATATGAGTGAGAAAGGAAAAGTCTCCCTTTCAACCACTGAAGCTGAATATATAGCTATCTCAGAAACAACAAAAGAGATGATATGGTTGAAGAATCTTCTAAAAGAATTAGGAAAAGGGCAAGATGAACCTTCATTGTTCAGTGACAGTCAAAGTGCCATTTGTCTTGCTAAAATCCAATTCTTCACTCCAGATGCAAACACATTGAATTGAAGTATCATTTTATCAGAAATTTGATAAATGATGGAGATTTGATTTTGTTGAAGATTCTAGGTGTAGAGAATCTAGCTGATATGTTGATCAAGACTGTCACAACAACTAAGTTGAGGTTTTGCATTGCCTCAACTGGCCTTCGAGAAAATTGATGATGAAGGCACTACACTAGGTGGTAATGTAAATCAAACCCCAAGTGGGAGAATTGTTAATATTATGGTGCTTGATTTAGTCCCACATCGCTTAGAATAGTGAGATGTGATTCTCTATTTTACTATATAAGAGACTCTATGTAAAGCTTTAAGATACACCAAAAATACAAATACTTCCTAGTGTAGTCGTGGACGTAGGCATACACATTATACGCCGAACCACGTTAAATTCTTTGTGTCTATTTTTCTCTCCTTTATTCTTTTCTTTATTGCCTTGTTCCTAACATTAGACATTAATCTTTTTATTTGTTCTTAGTGAGACTAAAGGAAATTTAAATTATACATACAAAATAAAATGATTAAAAACTAGATGTGTTTGAATTAAACGAGGATATTTACGTATAAAAAATAAAATACACTTTTGTTTGAAACAATAGAAATATTGGAGTAAATCAAACCTCATATTTTTTTTTATCTTATGATTACAATTTTACATCACAACCTACCATTTCCATGATGTTTATATAAATAAATAATTATTATTTTTATTAATATTCTATGACAAGAAAATCTAGCACTAATACCAAATCTCTAGTTTGGGTCAAATTCAACAATCTTTATTAGGTTGATTCTATCTTCAGCAAACAACAAACAATTTGAAAACTTTAAGAAAGAAACAATTTTAATATAAAAAGTGGTACAAGTAACAAAAATAACGTGCATTCTTCATATTATAGTAACTTATAATAGGTAGAATTAGTTTATACGCAAAACGAAAAAAATTATGTAGTATTTTAATATTTAAATTAATCTTAATTTGTAAAGAGATTGATTTTACATTTTTCATTTGTTTAATTTGATTTCATGGGTGAACTAGTCAAAATGTATACCAAGTTAGTGAGCACGCAACTAAAAATAATTTTATGGGTGTTTATATTTCAGCTAGGAAATTCAATTGAATTGAATTCTAAAACAAATAAAAAAAAAAGAATTTGTTATAATTGTAAATTAACTTAAACTTGAGTTTGAAGTAGATTTCGGTTTGAAGCAAATTTGAAAAAAAAATGTCATTAAATATCTAATAAAATTTAAAAATTGATTTTGATGTTGAAATTCAACCCACTTGTTTGGACTATATTTTGAAATTGAATTATGAATTGATGGTGTTCACATTTTCACTACCTAAACCCTTCATGTGGGCCAGCATGCATGATTAATGCCGTGAATGAATGCATGCCACCTCTTTGAGTTAGGTTAATTACACTATGCATACTACTAAAAGAAAAATAAAAATAAAGGATATTTAGATAGTATTTAAAATTTAAAATTTTATATTAATTAAATATATAATCAAATTATGTATAATTATATATAAATAAGAATTTTCTTTTTAGTGTTTATATTTATTTTTAATTTTTTTAAAAATTAAAATAAATATTTTTTAAATATCATTTTTTTAAGTAATCGTTTGTTTAAATTTAAATATTTTTTTATTTAACATTTTTTTATAAAAATTTCCTATAAAATGATAAAAATTACTTATAATAAAATTATAAAAGTTATTTATATTTATTTTTATAATTATAATAGTAATAATAATAATATTATTATTATTATTATTATTAAAAATATATAATTATAATTAGATAAAATTATAATATATAAGTTAAATTAAACGTAAGTTAATCATATATACATGATTCAAAGACTCGTTCTAGTTCATTTATATTTAAGAAGATGCATATCTAGCATTGAAGCTAGTTTAAAAATATCAAATGCAATGGTTCTTTAAGGAAAAAAACCTTTTATTATGATGAACAAGATCATGAAATACCTTGGAGCTAATAATTTTTTTATTTATTCTTTTTTTCTGCATGAAATAGTTAAAACATTAAACAAAAGGAATTGTGTTGTTATTTTAGTCACAAAGTAACTAAAATTTACCTAGAGATTGTTTTGGTTGAAAGATCAAATTTAAACCATAATTGAATGATTTAAGTTTAAGTTAAATATATTAATTATGTATGCCAAACTTGTTTGGTTAAACTTTGTTGTTATGAAGTTGAATTAATAAAGACTTCATGATGAAAGAGTAATAAGCAATCACTGTATTCTAATATTTCACATTGTTATGAAGGAAGTTTTTGGGAATAATTTGAAGTAAAATTGAAATTTTTGTTAGGTGTTGAACATGTTCTATGGATTTCTATCAATAGAGTAGTGCAAGAAAGGTGTACATACATGTCAAAATCCATCAAACCATTGGCAAGAAATTAGAGTGTTTGGTATACAGAAGAAGGTGAAAAAACAAATCTTGAGCATGAAATAACTAGTAAGAATGTCATAATTAGCTACACTTCTAGAAAATATTTTATGGAAAAAAGAAGATTTGGTAGGATTTGAGATGGATAATCCTTAACAACAATTATTTCACTTATTCATATATAATTACTCAAAAAATCCAAAACAGAAATTTATTTTATTTTATAATATGGAAAAATAAAATAAAAATAAAAATATATTTATAAGTTAAAATAAACTATTATTTTATAAAAGTCCTCTTATATTACTTGTCTGAACTTTTAAATTTAAAATGTGTATAATTTAGTTTTAATCAAACACACTCCTAGTATTCAACTTTTCTAAACTCTACCTCAAATGATTTAGTCAAAGAATAAAGAAAAGTGGTAATTAATGAAATGTGGGAAGAAGGTGGAGTTATGTTATGCGACATGAGACATGACTTATCTGTTTGTATGATTTCTGGTAATCCCTACACTTATTATAATTGATTATTGTTTCTCTTTTATAACAAAAAATGTTCTAAATATACTTAAATTGAACATAATTTAAACTCAATTGAAGATTGTATATATGGAACATCCCAAATAAAGAGAAAAAGATTGATGGGATTTTTTTTTTAAAAAGATAAACAAGAGAGATTTATCACTTTTAATATGGGTTGTCCATGAATAAAATATCTCGGTCAATCTATTAAGAAGTGTACTTTAAATCTAATTCAACGTCACAAAATTATTTTGTAAAGTAAAATTTGCACCTACTTATGTACTGTAATCTTGTTTTTTCTTTTTATTTGGGACATATCGAACTTAAAACTAGACATTAATGGATGGTTCAATGATAAGTGAAACTTTATGTCCAACAAACACAAATTTCACTATGATAGGCATTAAATAATGACTCTGATATTGTATTAAGAAGTAAATTTTAAACCTAACTCAATCTCACAAAATCGATTTGTAAGGTGAAGTTTGTACCCACTTATATACTATAAACTCAACTTATCTTTAGTTGACATGAAACTTTAAAAAAGAAAAAACTTTAAATATAATGTTTTCATTTATGTCAAAAATACTTGTTCAATCCTATCTATTGTTGGACCTTAGAACGATAAAATATTGGTTATTATCTAAGTTCGACATCAAGATAAATTTAAGTGCAATATCATTGTTGGATTACTGTATAAGTGATAAGCTTGACCACTTTTGAGATATAAATTGTTTATGTAATGGACATGCCAAAAGAACACAAAATGGCATGACAAAAGAATTGAAATTAAGAAAATTCACTCCTAGTATAAATTCCTTGGACAAATTAATTGATAGCTATCCACCTAAATAGAAACATGAGTGGTTATTTTTATCAGGATGACCAGAAAATGAGATAAATTGAAGAACTTAACTAAATTTTAAAAAATATTCAAGTAATCGAACCCAATTATAGAGTTATTTAAAAATGACATTAATGTTTGAGTGAAATTTGCAAAACTTAACATGTAATATACTATTTTTCAACTACTTGAATATTCCGAATTGTATGAAATATTATTAGCACAAACCTTATTTTAAAATATATTTTTCCTATCCATAAGTTATAATTAAGTTTAATTTTCAGTATTTCTGTAACAATTTAATTTCTAAAAACTAAACTAACAAACAAAAATTTAATTAAGTATTAGTTTGGTTCATTTCAAATTTTTCTTATGGTTTTTGTTTAATTATGAGTTCTAGAAGAAGGATAAAGTCACCCATTTACCAATTTCGCATGATATTCTCATTTATAGTCAAAGATTTCTTTGACCAGGAATGTGAATGCATAACATAAGGAATCTAAGTGTGAAATGCTGTTCATTTTATTGATGTTATTTGTTGTTATTACAAGGATTTTTTCTAATAAAGAAAATCCCGCTGAAATAAATGGTGGGAGTTGAAACCAAATTCATCAATTATGATACTGGATTAGTCTTAATTGTTCATACTTTAAAGGCTTAATATTTTTTTTTTCTAGTATTTGTAGTAAAAAAGTCTTTCCTCAATTTTTTTTATTCAATGGTTCCCATATTTATTTATTAGAAAGAGTGTGATTTATTGCGATAGATTAATGTTTATATTTTGTTATAAGATGATGATTTGATATGATCAATATTTTTCATCTTGCAAAAGCACAAATTTATCTACAATTTATCATTCCAAGAGTAGTTATTGTTTAGAATATTTAAAAATGTTTTCTAATAGAAGATTTAAGAAGAAAATGAAATTGTAGATATTTATAAAACTAATTTCATCACTTAAAATTGAGTAATTTCAAATTCAATTATAAGTAATATGAATATGAAAATTTTATACTATTTATTCTCTGTATTTTGCAACCATTCTTAAATAATTCTTTTCTAAAAAATAGTAAAAATATAAATATTTGTTATACCCAAAATCCAATATCTTTGGTATGAGTTTATTTATACAACTTTATCTTAATATTTTTGTCCAACAAGTCATATTTTATAAGAAAACATATAATTCCAATAATGTTCAAAAATATTTTTATATAATTACTTCGCAAGAAAATCAATCAATAACTTGAAAAATAAGAGTTTTTCGTGTCAAATATTTTTTCAATGTTTATAACTTCCGATACATATAAGGAAGTGCGACCTTTTATGCATAACTTTAAATCAGGATTGACTTAAGGGTAAAACGAGTAAATCACTCGCTTTAGGCCTCAAATGTAAGAAGGCCTCAAATGTAAGAAGGCCTCAAATCGTTTTTTTACTACTAATATTTTTCTATTAAATTAATTATAAAATTATGTTTAAGAAAAAAAGTCTCAAAAAGTTTTTTTGCACTAATTAATATACCTATATTAAACTAATTATAAAATTATGTTCATGATAAAAAAGGCCTCACAAAAATATTTTATTACTAATTTAACTCTATTAAATTAATTATAAATTTATGTTTGATAATAAAATTTAATAAAATTATTATTAGTGTATGCTAATTTTTTTGGTAGTAAAAATGATAATTAATGAATTAAAACATATTTTTGGTAAATTATAATTTGTTTGCAAGAAAGAGAATGATTAGTTATATTTATTCTCTTATAATCAATATGAATTATATTTTCTTCTTTAATCTCTTTATGACTTCTCTTACCTCTCCTTACTTTTTTTTTTCTTCTAATAGTATTTTTTCTAGGTTTTTGGTAGATTACATCTCTTAAATCTCTTGAATCTCATGTTGCCCGTGTGTACCAATTTACATCCTCATTTCTGGTTAGTATGTTTTTTCTTTCTATTTGTGTTGTTATTTTTATTCTCTTTAGGATTTGTATTAGAATTAAAGATATGTTTCTTTTGCTCAATTTTTTTTTTATACTTGATTTACGGGTTTCGAGAATTTTTTTTTGCATATATCTCGAGGAGAAACTGATTTCTTTTACAAAATTATTAATTAGATTATGGTTTAATCTATTGGTGGATAATAGATTAAGTTGAGTTTTCTGTAGAAAGATAATTCAAGTTTAGGAAAAAAAAACTTATTATCAAGTTTAGAATAACAATATTTTTTTAAAATTATTTTTATTAATGATTAATCTTAAAATAAATAACTTTGCAAGTTTGTGAACAAGTTGAAACATAAGAAGGATAAAGAAACTTGAGACTTCAAGATATTGAAAGTCTACTATCGAATTTATTTTCTTGACAGAACCAAATTTTATTGTGTTAATTCAGTTGTTTTATATATTTATCTTTAGTAGTGTTTTATATATTATCATTTTTATTTAATATGAAAATATATAGATACGTCAACTAAAAATTTGAATTAGGTTATTCAAATCAAAAGAAAAGAAGATTTAAGACTTTAATTGTATAACAAAAAAGAGTTATGAACAAAAAAGAGCAAATGTCTTATGTATTACGGTGTGTAGATATTTCATTTTTGTAAGAATGCTTAAACCTTGAAAAATCTTTATATAAAAGGATAAACCAACTGAAATTTTTAATTATATAAAAGGATAAATTCTTCTCCAAATGTATATATAACTTATAAAATAATGTTAACAATTTTAGTGTCAGTTGTTTCAGCTGAAAATAGTTTTTCAAATATAAAGATAATAAAAATTTATTACATATTAAAGATCAACAATGTCTCAAGAAAGAAGTGTTAAATGAAATTAATTATGACAATTTAATAAATAATTTTACATAAAAAAGCTAAAAAATAAATTTTAAATAAAATGCCTCATTTTTTAAGTTTGTTTTAAGTAGGGATGTCAAAAATATCTGTACCCGTGGGTATCCGCGGATAAAACCCGTAATGAATAAGAAATGAATATTAAAAATGGATACCCGCTACCCGTGGGTACGAGTATTTTTGATACCCGCATATTAACGAGGCGGGTACGGGTATCATAGTATCCGTATCCGTGGATACCCATACCCGCGAAAATTTAATTCACAAAAATACCCATATATATATATATATATATTAGTAAAAAACATTTTGTCCTAATTTTTTATAAGTTGCACATCTTGTCTTCTGTCTTCATTCTTCCAACTTCTTCAAGTATTGGTACGTTGTCTTCTTTCAAGTACATCCCTTAACATTTTTTTCTTCTCCTTCTTTGAAATTGGGCATATACATCAAACCATATATAGATAGTGACGTTTATGGTATGCTTGTTGTCAAATGATGGAATCAAAATAAGAATATTTGGTACGTGACAGTTGAGGTTTATTATTTGATTATTTTTCAGGAATCAATTGGAGTAAGTGGACTTGTTGATCAAAATACTAATTAAAGAGTTTCCATCATGTTGAACGTCATTTTATATTTATTTTTATAATTATTTGGACTTGAGTTAGTTTAAAATTTATTTAAAATTTATGACAGTGATGTATTTTATTTTATTTTATTTGAATTTATGATTAAATATTTATTTTTTAAATAATTTTGTAAATACCCGTGGGTACCCATGGATATCCGCGGATATGAAAAAAATAGACGGGTACCTGCATAACGGATACCCGACGGATATGGGTACGGATACAGGACATATATTTATCTAGCGGGTAGGGTACGAAGGAGCTACTACCCGTAGCCCGTTGACATCCCTAGTTTTAAGCCTTCCAAATCGTTGAACTGCCTCTGCTTTAAACATAGAATGAAAATTAATATTAAGTATAATATTTGTAATATATCTTTGTGGGAAGAGTTAAACTTTCTATTTATAATTGTGTGAATCAAACCTTTGTCACCATTTGTCATATGTGTTTGTGTTTGAAGTTAGAGTGACAACTCAAGAATATTAATATTTTCGGTAAGAGGAAAATTGAGAAGGGATAACTATGAGTTATTTATGTACTCAAGTTTGTAATTAAGTCTTGATTAGTATAATCCTTTGAGAATTTCTTCATGTGGCATATGAGACTTTTTTTCCTTTCAACTTTTTCTTTAACATATTTTAGGATGTAAAACATTAGAATTACACATTTTCATACTAATCTTGTTTAAAATATTTTCAACAGACAAAATCAAAACAATCTAAGATCTATTACAGTGAATTTCAATTGTCAGAACAAATGAAGTATCTTTATAATAGAAAAATGAATTGTCACAATTATTTATAATAGTAGAAAGTCCTTATTACAAGTTACAAAATTATCATCAAACATACAAGAATAGAATAACAATGAATTTGGATTTTCTGCTGAGTTTTTCTTGTGTTGTTTCTATACTGTGCCTTCATAATACACTGATTATCACTAATTTTGATGTTTTAAAATATATTAAAAAGATATTTAAAATATCAACACAGTGTATTTTTAGTGGACAACAAAAATAAAATCAGCAGAGAATCCGGATAACAATTTTTCATATAATTAATGCATTGATCAATTACATTTTCTTTAATAATTGAAAGAGAAAACCAACAAATTTCAGGTAACATTGTTTAGAAGGTTTCTTCAATTCATAAGGAGTTTCGCAATTTATAAATCAAGTGTTATTTACTTCTTTTCTTTTTTAATCTCTACGTTAAATTCTAAACCCTAATATACAAGTCATCGTTTAACAAAAAAGAAGTTATTATAACATTCATTATCTAAAGCACAAAGTAAAATAATCACTAAAGTCATCACAAAACAAAAAATTATATTTAATAAAACTGAAGAAAAGAAAAAGTTCTTTATAGTAAACATTTTCTCATCAACAAGTTTAGGATTATATCTTTATTTTACTTCACCTTTAATTTACCTACATCTTGTTTTATCTTAAAACTCATTTATACCGAACAATTTTTCAAATTATAAGAAAAAATTGATGAGATAAATTAATTGCCTAATTACTAAGTTTAAAGAAACCAAAATCACCTAAGCATAAATCAAATTTCTTATAGAAGACATAACTGTATTATTCAAATTAATAAAAAATGTATTCTTTTTTTCAAAACAATTCTTAAATTTCCTATTTTTCTACTTGTGCCCAAAATTATCACTATATTTATGCTTCCCGTTGCATTTTTATTTGGAGTAATAAGAAATTTTTCCAAATTGTTGACTAGACTTCTGACCAAAGTGTTCTCCATAATGTAAATTATACATTCTTCTTAAAGCGAATTCCTTAATCTTAATACTGAAAAAAAAAAAAACATTCTTGTTTTCATAGTTTACACTTTCTTAATGAGTGTGGATATGATTTCATCAAAGCAACATCATGTTAATCATTTATAGGAATTTAGCACAACATGAAACTGAGATGGAAGAGATTCAAATAACACATAAAAATAAGAAAATATTGCATCAAATTTTACATATTCATGAAGTTTAGGTTGTTGTACCAAATTCACCATTTTCATAAAATGTTCACCTACTCCACCATAAATAGTGTTTCTCACAAAGAAACATAATGAGCCCTTTCCAACTTGCAAACTTAAATTTCTCACCAACAACATAGACAAATTCTTTTACATTTTCAATCTCATAAACATTATCCTTAATTGTCTTACTTTTGTGTCCTATCTCATTGTCATCAAACACACTTTGTTGGAGTGTACCACATGTATATTTAACCTTATTAACAATATAAAGATGAACTAAAATTGATTATATTTTAGCATCAAATTAATATGAATTTTAAGAAAAATAATAACAATGATCACCAAGTTTAAACAATTAAATTCTTAACAATCCAAACTATTTAAAATTACCTACAATTAATGTACAAAAACACAAGCTAATTAAGGCTATATAAACCTATGCTAATTTTAAGTGTATTAATCATAAAAAACCACGACTACTTATTCTCCATAAAAAATAAAATTTCTTGAAGTGTGCTTATGCATTATTTTAGTCAAACTTATGTTAGACAAATTTAGAATGAGGTAAACATTTTTTTTATTTACAACAACTTCATGGTAATATCATGTCATTACAAGAATATTATTATTTATATAATATGTTGTGAACTAAAACTAATTTAAAATTAACTTAGTAGACTCTAATTCAAAGTTATAACACATTTTTTTAATAAAATTGATTTTTAATTTTAATATTTAGTTTTTTTTTGACAACTTTTCTTATCACATTTCTCTCTCTATAAAAGATGGAGAAATCCGTATAAAAAATTAGGACATCACTCTCAATCCAAGATCTTAAAATACTATGTTTATAGGCCCTTATTTGTTTTTTTGACCATAAAAAATACATGTTAATCGGAGGTAATTGGGTTACCTCAACCTATATACCAAAAAATAAAATGCTACAACTTTCCTTTACCCACTATTAAAAATTCTCATATTACATAGGATTTTTTTTGCAAATTTTTTAAAAAAATTTGCAAGAAAAGACTTTTTTCTACTATTTTATCTAAGAATCTTAGTTGGCAGGTCATTCCTTCGTAGGTAATTATTTCTTACAAAATTATAAAGTTCATAAGTATTTCGTACAAAATTTGTTGTGAAAAGTGTTTTATACAAAATATTTTGCAAAAAGATTGGTAGCAATTTCCTACAAATCTTTTTTCATAACAAAATTTATAAGTATTTCCTACAAAAGAAATTTCAAAACAAAATTGAAAGGAAACATGAGTTTTTTTTTTAGTAGTGACCATTCCCCACATAGAGTAATATCTCACCATCATCACAAGCATACAAACAAAAATTATAACGATATATACACACCCAAGCAAGAGGTAGACCCTTCATGGCTATGATTTGAATACAAAGTTTAAACATCCTCCTCCAATAATATCATTTATCCTGCAAAAGATGAAGTTATAAAGACATGTAAAAACGATGCAAAGAGCTAATTTTATAATACTTACCTAGTATTTATATTGTCCTCCATCTTATTCATCTCTAACCATTATGAGCTTACCAATTTACTTTAAATTCCTAGCAATCTCTCTGTGGCAAAGAAATGATGATAAACTAGTTAATAGTAATTTATTAGATATTTAACATAAGATATTATGCATTGACTATATATACCAGAAATTAAAAAATACTTTAAAATTTAGTGATAGAATAACATCAATTTAGACTAACCTTCAAAAGTTGATGTTAATGATTTTATATTCATTATTTTAAAATCCATTGCGTACAGCATAAATTTGAAGTTATTAATTAATTAACATTGATTTTGCTTGTTAGTCACAATTTTTGACTTATGTACTAGATAGAGAGTTACAATACTTATTGCATTAGAAAAAAAAAATACTAATCCTTGCTTTGAATCGAAGTTAGTTTAGAATACTATTGTACGAGTTTCTGTATTATCTTATAAAATAAACTTCAGCCTTTGTTATTTTTTCCAATACAGAAGATGAAAAATCGATCAAAAGTTAGACAACTAAAATATTGGTCCAAGCATTGACTTACTAGGTAAAAAAGAACACGCAACATGTGCAGTCAAAAAAGTAATTTTGATAAAATTATTCTAACTACATTATTGAAAACGTAGAAACCAAATAATTATAAAGTCAAAAAAGGTACATTATTCTCGCAACATCAAATTTTACTGGCTCAGAGAGTCTTAAAGATTTAAGGACAAAAACATTTTTATAAGGAAGAAGTTTGAAGATGTTCTATTTCTGTCCTCTATAAGACTATGAATATTCCTAACCAAGGAATCAAGATAATTACAATTGTAAAATTTGATTCTCCTTGTAACTCTTCACACTGAGTACACAAGGGTTTGATAAACAATTTGTGCAAATTCTCCATGAACTTGTAATTTATTCATGGTAAAGTTGTTTTTAATGTAGATAAGTTTGTTAATAAGGTAATTGTACCGTACCTAGGCAGACTTGGATAACTATATGGCCAAAACCGCCTAGGTATAGTCCCATAATAGAAACAATAGATGGATAACCGGTTAAGCAGGATCACATAGCGGTCTAGGTCGCTTGCTATAAAGTGTCATGTTGTAATGTAGAGCGTTAACTTCGAACTTAGGCCTCTCACAGACGCTCAAAACTTGGACTTAGTCAGACTCATAGAAAATCTGGATATTGGCCCAAAGTGACTCATAAAGGGGCCTAGTCCACAAGAAAGGACAGACACATTTAATGACTCTATAAATACGCGTGGACCCCAATAATTAAATGTACGTTTTTATTAATTTCCTAATATGAGATTTGACTTTTGAGAGCTTTCGTTGACTTGATAGTCGGAGCCCTCTCCGCAGGTAAGCCCTTAAAGGTCCAACCGCTCACGTTAGGAGACAACATATACAAGTCAAAAAAGAGTCAATTGAAGAGATCAAGGATTGAGGTAAGGTATTAATCACGTCCTTGACATCTCATATTTGTTTTCGCAAAACATTAACATAAATAAGTTGTTTTAACGTAAACAATATTTTTTTATGCTACTTCTTTCTGAATCAATGTAAACATTTCTTATTTTTACCTTGTCTGATTATATGATATAAAATAATTCATTTTTTACTCTACTTATTTTTATGTGTTTTTTTTTTTCACTAAAATAACACACATACTTAACCCTGTTAAATATATACATAAATAGTAATTTGTTTTTTCAGGTTAAAATTGGGTTTCAGACAGCCTAATTCTAAACTGTGATTAGAAGAAAGTTAGTTGAAAAAACAAGTCAGAATTCAATTTTTGAAAAATTAAATTCTGAACTGAATTATTAATTATTTTTCTTTTTTATTTAAAAAAAGAAGGAAGAGATATTTTAAAAATATTATTCACAAAAAGCAATATAATTCAAAATTCGACTTCCATAGTCGAATACTGACCTAGAAGAGAAAACTGTGCTTTCCATATAAATATTTTGTACAATATAATACTGTGAGTAAATTTTGGGTTCAAATATATGCATTGGGTGAAAAAAAAATTAAAAGTGTGAGAATGACATAATTTGACTTAAATAATGAAGACAAGGGGTGTATTTTATACTACCGAAGGTTGAACTTATTCATAACCTGTGCTATTAAATTTGATTATTAAAATGGGCGCGCTTATTAATTTGATGAACTTTTGGATGATATACATTTTACGAGAAGCATTGTCGGCATCATTCCTTTGGAAGCTACTCCATGTCCGCATGCTGCCAAATACTAATGACACACATATACATAAATAAATCTTTGTTTAGGTTTAAATTATTCTGTATTAAAAACGATTTTTTAAAGAAAACGTTGAAATTTGATATTTATTACTAATAAATATGTTAATGTGACAATATTGTATGTAATTATTTTAGTTAAAATCAAAATTTACCTTGTAAAATTGTAATATCGTATGATTTTACATCTTATTTGTTATTTATATTCAATGCATAATCATTTATTAATTTTTTTTAAATAATAATCATTCTTATCCAGGATTTGAGGTGAGCCTTCAGATATGATAAGATATTGATGGTTTTGATAGACCTAGATGTGATGCTTTTGAGGATAGAGACACATGGGAAGATCCATTTACAAAAAATGCTCTTTGACACTTAAATCAATAAGAGAGTTATGATCTTTAATAAGAGAGAATGAGTATATGAGAGTTTGTGTTTTTTCCGAAAGATTTTTAGACCCAAAGGTCCATGCGATAAATCTAGTAATGTGATATATCATATAATATTGGTAAAATAATGCTTTACCTTGATTACGTAATAAACATAATGATATTATACAAATATACCTTTTCATATCAACTATTTCACAAATATATGGTATCAAGGAATATCATGGAATAATCAAACTACTGAGATTTGACGATGTAGTTACCGTTAATATGAGAATAAATGATATTGTGGGAATATTCTGGGATATCTCCATATTATTGCACTTAATGAGCCTTATTGGATCGTGTTATTAGGACAAGTAGGTGCACAAACGTCCCCTAGTCTCACGAGTTTGATTAGTGTGTGACGAAAGCTTCTCGCGGCTTTGTTTGCCCTCTAGGCCGAGCTGTGAGAGGTCATTCCCGACCTTGCAAGTGGATGGGCTGATTTATCCTTTTGACTTTGAACTGGATCCAAGATAATATCTCTGAAGGGAGTTTGTACTGCAACTCCTAACAGGTATTTTTGAGTGTTATTGACTTAGGCAGACTTTATCGGGAATCGTGGGGCATTAATGAGGGGTTTTCTTCTGAAGTGCCACAATGATTGTGTTGTCTTGTCACATTAAATACGTTAATTAGGAGTTAACATGGCAACATCAGAGCGATTTGAGCCTAGGGGTTGAAGCGTTTGATTGTTCTTGGTTCAAAATGATGCTTGACAAGGCGTTTTGCCTGTTAGAATTTTTGTTATGGTTGGCACCTCTACTATCTCTTTCGTTTCCATTTATCTGGCTTATTCTCATGCTTGTTCTGCTTTCGTCCAAGTTTCCATTTTTCTTCTTTGAGTTTGCCCTACTTCCATATGTATGTCTTCTTCTTCTTCCTCTTTTGGCCTTGTTCTTGGTGGCCTTCTTCCTTTTGCGCCTCCTATGACGCAAGCTGAGTCGTCTACCCTAGTGGCTTGTAGGCATGATCACTTTCCTCTAATTAGGGATCCAAGGTATACCTGGATTCTCAACAAGGTGGCCTTATATGCCTATGAGTTGTTACAGAGGTAAGTTGTCTGAGTTGATGGCTACCTTCAATATCTACCTTAGGGGCTCCTTGCTCTCCCATGTTCTCTTAGTGATAGTGTTTTCTCCAATATTCCGATCCTAACTATGATGATAGAATCACTGTCAATCACTATACATTTGAGATATTGTCTGCTTTCGAGCATGTGCTCCATAACGATTTATCTTTAAAAGGCGTCTCGGTGGATGGAAGGAGGAAATGGTATTTAAATCGCCTTAGGCCTCAACTTCTAAATAATGTTGGGTGTGGTAGGAACATAAGCCCCCTAGTCAAAGGTCAAAGGGGAAAGAGCAAATCATCCCCAATGGATGACTTAAAGGGACCGATGATTCTATTATCGACCTCACGGTGGGCGCCAATGTTTCGATCCCAAATCTAATGATAGAATCGTTGTCAATCACCATACATCAAAGATATTGTTTCCTTTGGAGTATAAACTCTATCATGATTTTTTCCTTAAAAGGTGCCTCAAAGGGTGGAAGAAGGATGAGATATTTGAAAACACCTTAAACCTCGAATTCTCAAGGGTGTGAGACCATTGGATGTGGTAAGAACATAAGCCCCCCAGGTGAGGTCTAAGAGGAATGAGCGAATCATCCCCAATGGAAGGCTTAATGGAATGATGGTTCCGTTATTGGCCCTACGGTAGGCGCCAATGTTTCGATCCCAAGTTTGATAATAGAATCAATGTCAATCACCATCTATCCGAGGTATTGTCCATTTTAGAGTGTGTGTTCCATCATGATTTTGTCCTTAAAAGGTGTCTCAGTGGGTGAAAAGAGGAAGTGATATTTAAACTGACTTAGGTCTCAACTTCTAACCGATGTTGGGTATGGTAGGAACATAAGCCCCTCAGTCAAGGTCTAAGGGGAATGAGCGAATCATCTTCAATGGAGGGCTTAAGAGCATCGATGGTTCCATTATCGATCCAACGGTGGGCACCAAATGTTCTTATCGGGGACTTGAGGCAAGCCTTCGGACAAGTGCAAGATCTTGATGACTTTGATAGACCTTGATGAGATGTTCATGAGGGTGGAAACACAAGGGAAGATCCACATGCAAAAAGACCTTTCAATGCTCAAGTCAATAAGAGAGTTATGATCTTTAGTAAGAGATAATAAGTAAGTGTGTATTTTTCTTGAGGAGTACATGTGATATTTATACGATTTTTGGGTCCAAAGGTCCATATGATAAATATGGTAATGTGATCAAATAATATTGGTAAAATAATGCCTTACCGTGATTTTGTAATAAACATAATGATATTGTACCAACATGCAATTTATATCAAGTATTCCACAAATATATGGTATCAAGGAATGCCATGGAATAATCATATTATTGAAATTTGACAAGTGAACTTTAATACGAGAATAAATGATCTTGTGAGAATATTCTGGGATATATCCCCATGATTACGCTCAATGGGTCATATTGAAACGTGTTTTTGGGGTTGGGTATGTGCAATAACCAATTTTAAAGACAAAAAATAATTGATTGCTATAATGTCTTATTTAGATATTAATTTTTAAACTAAAAATTATTAGTCTCTAAAATAATTGTTATAAATACAAAATTCTAATTAGTGACAAATTAAACTCTAAATTAATCATTAACATACCAAAATTTTGGATAATAAAAGATTTAGTATCTAAATTAGTTAGTGTCTATCTATATTGACCAACTGATTTTTAAAATTGATTGGAATTTATTTATTTATTTTTGTAGAAATTGTATTATAGTAAAATCAATAGAATTATATATATATATATATATGTGTGTGTGTATCTCAATATTACTACTTGGTTGCAACTTTATTTTCTTAATATAAAGTGTTGACAAAGTATTTTGTGTCTGACATATGTTATAAAAGTTATTAAATATTAAATAAATCGCAGCAATATCAATATATGCCAAACCGAAGGAATAATTAATTATTTAATCTAAATAAATTGCAGCAATATCAATATATGCCAAACCCAATGAATAATTAATATTCACGATTTCATTCTATGCTGTTGTTGAATAGTCGTAAGACAGTGTGAGATACAAGATTGTGGCATTATTGTATTTCTTTTCCTTTAAGAAATTGGTGACCTTATTCTATGAAACATGGTCAATCCTCTGTTATTCTTCAATTAAATAATAAGTTTATAATTTATAATGAAGAAATGAATACCAATGATATTTCTTCCTTTAGTGTATGAAGTGCCAGTCATGCCTTTGAGTTGTCATGAAAAATAGGTTATGCCATGCCTTTCCATATGACTAATAAAGCTTATCTTATTTTGACCAGAAAATAGGGTGAGAATGGTTATTATATATATAACATGCATATCTACATTAATTAATTAGTTGTATTATAGGTATATATTAAAGTGGTTATGCAGATCAACATTAATATATGCCTAACCATAATTAATCCATAGTTGATTGCAGCCAGCTAAATCTGAGTAATATATTTTCATGCAAATTTAATCAACAATATAATGCAATATAGAATGTTTTTGGGGGAGGTTCATTTGTGAACTTAGGTTGGATAATATTATGACATTCATTAAATTTTAACTTTCAAATGAGTGATTAAGTTAAAACAGACTATTAACTATATTCATTTCATATTGTCGAGACTAGGGTTATATTTCAAACATTATATATGTACATTCTTTTTTTTGTAAATAGTGAAATTAAATAGGATTTTTCATTTTATTTGTTTACCTCACCATTATATTTATTCATTCTTCTAACTAGGGTACTTTATCAACATCTTTCAATCTATTAATGGTCTTAATTTATTCAGTAAATATAAGTTATAAACATTTCTTTATTTTAGTAAAGTAATATTAAGACCAAAATAATAATAACTTTCTATGTTTTAAAATACATAGTATCTTAAATGTGGTTAGTTACACTATATTATATACAAAAACTTGATATTGGAACATTAATATGTTTTATAAAAAAAAAACATAGATTACTTCAATTCTTTACTTCTTTACTACTATCCAAGAGAATAAAGTATATTCCTATTGTTTAAAAATTAAGTGTATCAATATTCTTTTTAATGTGCAAGAGAATATTTGTTCGTTGCAAACAATATCAGTTTTCTCATTATATAGGTTAAATGGATCAATATTTCGATTGTAACGTTCTTTTAAGTTTAAAAAAATGTATTTGATTATCAAGTGTAATTTTTAATCAAGTCCTGGATCTAATAATTAATATCAAGGTAATTATTAAGAAGATCGGTAAAAATGTTAAATTTAACTCAACTCTATCTATTACAAAATTGTCTTATTTTTTGTTGATATGAGATTTCCAACACATCTCCTCACGTCGAAGTATATATACATCTCGAGCATAAGACTAGACATTAATGGATAGTCTGATAACAAAAAACCAAACAAACAACAAATTTGTCAGGATATACTTTGATCTATGATTTTAATATTATGTTAAGAAGTGAACTTTAAACCTAACTCAATTTTACACTATCACCTTATAAAGTGATGTTTGATTTATATACTCTAAAATCATTTTATCACCAGTAATCATGTGATCTCCAATAAGAAGCTACATGAATCCTAGATTTTTAAAGAAAAACTGTGACTGTTATGATTTAAAAAATAAAAACTGTGACAGTATGATTTGAATCCGTATAGGGCAGAGAATTGTGTTGCATGTCCTTGAATCGCGCCTAAAGCACATGGTATCTCTACGTAGAAATGGTATCTGTCACAAGCTAAACCATCACGTTCTCAAAGAACAAGTCATATTCATAATCTTTTCTTCGTCGGAACATGGATTGCAAGTATAAAATTTTCAAACCAGAATATATTTTTAAGAATGCTGTTTGTCCTTTTCTCTGCATTATTTTCCTCAACAATGATTGCAGAGCGAAGAAAAGTAGCTAAACTCCATGCGCAAGGAAAAAGAAGCTAAAGCAATTAGTGCTCTCTGATACGATTCACATGACAGCATTTATTTTTCTGTGATATTAATGATTGTATCATCTTCTGTTAGTTTTGATTATATTTGCTCCTTTTTCTTCACTTCTCAGTCAACAATACGCACAATAGTGGAAGATGTTATTTATTGCAAAAATGGGAACTCACATGCCACATGCTAAGTTTCTCTTTTGCAGATCCTACAACTAGTCTCTTTCTTTCTATCTATATCTCTCTATGTGTCTATGTGTATGAATGAGATCAATCTTATTAAAATATAGAGTTGAATAATTTGAGCAATAATTTTTCTCTCTCTGAATATTTATAATTATGAGTTAACTAGAATCTAGTAGTTAAACTGAAACAGTTTCACATTTATTAGCTCATTTATTTGTGTTGACTGTTAACTTTATGTAATGACTCACAACTACCTAATTAATATGTATTGGAAGGGTTTGAATAAAAGTCTATGTTGTTGTGTAGAAATTTTCACTGTTATTTATTTTATAAATTAATTCAAATTATGACCTCGTTTCATGTTGTTTTTTTCATCCCCATTAAATTTTGACATGATTAACAAGAGTTTATTAGCCACATTGTAAAGAACTAGAAATTTTGTGAGTGTTTTTGCATATAAATTGTTTTGTTTTATGTATGTCATTCATATAGGTGGTTTTTGTGCTAATGGGTTGTACTTTGTTCACCGTACATAAAAAAAAAAAAAAACTGGTAAGAATGTGTAGTTTATGTGAAGGGTGAGTGACTCAATATGAAAATGAAGTTTGGGCTTTGACTATCTTACAGAAAGAGTGAAAAATAAATTTTTAAGGGCATAAAAAATTAAGTCACTATTTTTTTTTTTAAATTTTATGATTAGTATATAAAAGTAGGGTTAAATATGTTTTTGATCCCTTAATTTTTAGTGAATTTTGGAATTAGTCCATTTTGAAATTTTGAACCAATTTAGTCCTTCATCTTTCGAAATACGTGGATTTAGTCCTTTTAATCAAATTTTGTCAGGTTTATTTGATGTTTCGTACGCATTTTAAGATTGTACTTGAGTTGTTTATACTGTTTGACACATTTTTATTTTAATGTTAAGTCAAATACTATTATGAAACACACTTAAAATGTCAAATAAACTTAACAAAATTTGATTAAAAAGACTGAATCCACGTATTTCGAAAGATGAATGATTAAATTGGTCCAAAGTTTTGAAATGGACTAATTCTAAAATTCACTGAAAGTTAAGGGATCAAAAACATATTTAACCCATAAAAGTATGTGTTGTTTGGATTTATGCGAGTAAATTGTCTTAACAAAATATAGATTGAATTGACATCATCAACATACATTTTATCCAAATATAAAAATAGAATAATTTGTGTAACGACCTATTTCCAAGCAGAACTTAAGACCTAATCATTTTCAGAAAGTAGTCAGGTCAGAAGACGAGCTGCTCATCAAGTAACAAGGCCATGAGACAAGCTACTCATAAACTTCATATAACCAATGCCCGTGTATAATCACAACACACCTTACATCAATATTAGCCAATGTTCGTGCATAAAATTATCACTAGAGAAACTCATCCTAGCAATCACAATCTACCCAACCAGGAGCTACAATGTGTCACAATCATCCACTTTCAAATTTGACAAACCAGGAGCTTTCACGTCATCTTCTTCTTTCTCAAGCAAACATGCAAACACAACAGCCTTCACTGCACAACCACCAAAATAATGCAGTCACAAATTGTGACTAAAATAGCCACCAATTTCAATTGATCTCAATTAGCCACCGAAACAGCGACCAAATGTCTTCTTAGTGAAATTAGTTCGTATAACGACTGAAATAACGACTGAAAACATTAGTGACAAAGATTCAATCGCTAAATCGATGGCTATGAAAAGTAAAATAAATTGTTCGATTTAATCGCTGAATTAGAATGATTTTGTAGCAACTGAATTTGTTTTGTTGGCTGAATAACGACTGAGGAAATTTCGATGGCAAATTAGCGACCGAATAAGTTTCGGTAGCTATATTATTTTTGAATGCAAAAAACTAAAACTTCTCTCTATGAAAATAGAAAGACACTAAAACACAAAGACTTAAAAATGCAACATTTCACTTCCCTCCTTTATAAAGAGAAACATAACATTTCATTTCCCTCCTTCGAAAACTTAAGTGCAGAAAACACAAAGGCTCAACATCGTCCCTCTTCTTGGTCGCCATCACAGTGGTCGCTATCAACATGGTTGTCGTCACCATGGTCGCTTCTTCATCGTGGTCCCCCTCTCATCGTCATTAGGCTTCTTCGAGACAACTATTCATTGCCTCTTTTTGGTTGCCTTCTTCACTATAGTGTTCCACTCGTCGTCGTTGGCACACTTCTCGTTATGGTCAGGCTTTGATAAGTAACACTCTACCTGGTTATCACCATCGTTGGTATTGACATGTAACTTAAATTTTCGTTTTTGAATGGTTAATTTGGTTGAATTTTGATTTAATTTTGTTTTTTGTTTTTGGTTAGTTGCTTTTCGTTTTTTGTGTCTATAATCTAAGGTTAATTTTACTTGATCCCTGTAACATCCCATCAGGATATTACGGATTTATAAATAAAATAAAAGAAATAATTAAATACAGCGCATTTAATAATACATCATTTTCCCAAAACGCGGGAAAATTTAAAATTTATTAAAGGAACAAGTAAAGTTCATAATCATCCGTTCCAAAACTAAAAGAACAATGTTATAAAATCACCCATCAGGGTTTACAACTGTTTTCAAAAGCAATAAATAAACATAAGAAATTCCCTAAGTCGAACCCCTCTCCGCGACTAAGCTTCACTTGAGCCACCTGCATCAACAACATCTGCTCCCGTGTACCGCATACACAATCATCGCCAAACACACGCAGATAGGGTGAGCCTAACAGATAAAACATATACATAAAGTTACAGATATATATATATATATATATATATATATATATATATGCATATAACCATATGTAACTATACATAACTTAAACATCTCACATTGTTCCATTCTTTAATTCTTACCATCTGACCCCCAATCAGATTATTCGTGTTCTACATCGTCTAATGAATTACTTCAAGGTGACTTGCTGCCATACCTATTAGCCACAACCAATAGAGCACATGCGGGAAAACATGCTACGGATCATACATCGTAACGCCAGGTAGAGTTCCCATATACGAACATAGTCTGTATCGTCCCAAGACTACCAAACTCGTCAGCCAACAACTGAGGAGGACAATCTATCTGGACCCATCCGTACTGGTCTCACACTAGCAACACTCACCAACCCGAGCCACAACTCAAGGGTTCCTCGTGTTCATCCGCCATCCCGAGCCACAACTCAAGGGATGTTATTCCGAGCCACAACTCAAGGAATACCACGTGCTTAACCCTTATCCTGAGCCACAACTCAAGGAACACTAGCAATCCCACCTTTAAAGCACCACTAGACGCCTTGTAGATCACAAGGACGAAACCACAATTCCAAGCTGCAGCAGTATAAATCGCCTGGCGGGGGACATGTGTCGCTAGGCACTGCCAGCTCCCAGACCGCCTGGCGAGTGTCGCGTACCGCCAAGTGCACAGCGCCTTAAAAATTCATCTCGCTGTAGGTACCGCCTGGCGGTATTAACCTCACCGCCAGGCACCCACATAACAGTGGCTCACTGTTGGATAGATATCGCCTGGCGCCACAGACCCGACCGCCAGGCGCTGCGCTATCAGGTACTCTCTGATTCCCTCTCTACCGCCTGGCGGAGCCGTTCCCTCTCGCCGGGCGCTGTATCAGTACAACAATCACTTCTGGTTTATGTTCTCTATCTCAGATTTTTCTCAAATACTAATAGGTTTCTGGTACTAAATGTAAAGCTTACGATATAATCATACTATATTATTTCTCAATAATTCAGCCAACAACAATGTACGTTAACCATCTATGTCCTCAATCCCAACAATCCCTATTCTAAAACTTTATTATGAGTCGTACCTGAAACCCCAAGCTTAACAGAGTTGCTAATACCGATTTAAGTATTCTGTTCATCACTCTAAGCACTAACAGTTCACTACTTAATACCTTGCTCACAGGTTCTCTTTTCAAGGCTTACATATATGTTATACCAACGCATCCTCCCATGCCCCTAACATATTAAATTCTTATACTTGCTATAACAATCAACTCAGCCATCAAAACCATACCTTCTGATTAACCCAGACTTAAGCTTTCTCCTGGTTATTGACAATTCTTGTGTTCAAATATTCATATGACCTATCCCAACATGCTTGACCGCAATGTAAATAGAACAACTCATGACCTATTAGTTTCACGACCCCAATTTCCTCCCAATGAACTAATTCTTTCCAAATCAACTACCCAACCCCTCCACATTCATTTCGTCAACGCAGCATGGTAACTTCCGCGTCGGCGCCTGGCGGCAAGCTACGTGCCGCCAAGCGGTACACTCCATCTGCCAACTCCAGGTTATTTTCCAGAACCCGTGCCCCTACCACTTATCCTACTTTGCTAATTCTCTTCATTCTCCATTCAGATTCCAACCACATTCAGAGTAACCCCAAAACCTAGCCACATTAATCATCAATTTCTACTGCAATTCATAACATTTCGCATTGAATCATACCACAGGATACCACAACGTTCAATCAAACAGGGATTTCATAGCACTTCATCATATTGGCACTCGACCCTATGGATTTCTACAATATAATGACTCAATTCATCAATCATTCGGTGGAACTACATTTTTCCCCGATCAGAATCATTCCAAAACACACAGAACACCAAAATCGAGCCAATTCCACTCGCGTCGCTTGGCGGGTATTCATCACCGCCAGACAGTTCATCGAAAAACCCAGGAACTGGGTTGCAGGTTTATGGCGCCTGGCGGTACCGGGATTCACTGCCAGGCGGTTCCTCAGGGAACCTAGAATTTCACTACACTGCCACATATGCCGCCTGGTGGCTATGAACAGCCCGCCAGGCGGTTTCTGGAAATTTTCCAGAAACGTGCAATTCCACAAAAATTTAACATATATACACTCCCAATGGTTCATGCTTCCATACAGAATAAGTAAATACATAAAAAGAAGCTGGTTCAGCTCCCCTAACCTGGTTTTCCTTCGCTTAAAGCTTGATGATTAGAATTTCTCCCTACGCCAATGGTCTCCTTAGCCTTCTCACAATTCAGTCCCAAAAATCCCTCTCAAACCTCACTAACTCTCAGATTTTCGTGCTCTCTCTCTGGGTATATTTTCCAGCTTGCCAAACCTTAGCTATTAACCTAGTTTTACCTTTTAAAGTGTGCCTAAAAACTAGCTAAATGCCTTAGAACGAAAATTTACTATTAAGTGGTGTTTAATGTCATTTACCAATTCATTATGGCTATTTTCCAGCCACCCCTCTGCCATACCACTAGGGTTTCCTTTCAACCTTTTTATATTCAAGCCAAATCCAAAAATGCCAAAAATAATGTTTAATGTAAGTTCTCTAAGGCTTGAACCCATAACCATGTAATTTCCAAATCAATATCAAACCATTTAACCAATTCATATTTCATGCTAGCAATCATAATTCAATTATCATATTATACCAAAACATGATTACATAGATTTAAATAATAAAACAATAACATCCAAAAGTTAGCATACATAGGACTCAAACGCAAGTCCTCTCACACAATCAAAGTACTCTCAACCACATGAGCTAGCACTTTTCCACATCATACCAACCATAATTTAATGTCATAATTATTTCCCCACCCGCAATTTATTAATTAATTATTTATTTAATTAATTAAATCCTACGGGTCTTACAATCCCTAAAACATTAGCATGCCTTTCAAAACAATAAGGAAAGGGAAATGATTGTTGTTGGAACGCGCATACAACATACACTATGCCATAATTGTCAATAGATAGCATTTTTTTTTTGCTAATAGATAGTGCTTTTCAAGCGTTGTCTATTGGAGCGATGTCTATTAGTAGACAACGCTTATAAAAAAGCGCTATCTAATGACACTTTATAGACAACATTTGGCTCAACAAGCACTGTCTATGTATCCTCAAGAAGGTGTTATCTATCAATGCTCTTATAGATATCATTTGATTCAACAAGCGTTATCTATGTGTCTCTTATAATTTATTTATTTTTTCGTTTATTCTTGCCTATTTTATGGAGGTTTGAAACCTCCTTTATTTGCATTTTTTTTTATAATTACCCACCTGCATTTATAATTTCTTAATTTAATTAAGAAAAATTATAATAAAAAATAAATAAAATATATAAATTAGTACACAAAAATTAACCATAAATTAGTACACAAAAATTAACCATAATTAATTTTATTGATGATTTAAGATAAAATACATCAATTACAAACTACAATGTAAATATATAAAAAATACATAATGTTGAAAATATATAACTATAATCATTGTTCTACACACTCCTTAAATGATCCTAAACATGTCTTCATCAAACCTATCATCTCTTATGCACAAATCAAAATCATCGGCCCACCCAATGACATGGTGATCATCTCAAACATGTCTTCATTAGACCTATCATCTCCTATGCACATAATAAAATCAAGGTACATTTCCTTTTAAACTCGCATGGCAGAAAGTATTCGTTTGGCCATTGGTCCCTTGCTCACACCTTACATGCATCACCATATGTACTTGTTAGAGGCTACAAGTAAAACAGTAAAATGATACAAAACACTTGGAATTTCTCAAAAACAGAACCACAAAGCGAAAAGTGAACCAAGAGTGGATCTACATTCACTATGTTTCCTTTTATGTTACTTAACAATAATAGGTGAAACAAATTCAATAGACTAACTAGTATATGAAGTTGTATGGAAATAATAAAATGCAAGAGACCAACAATATCTTCTATAATAATTAAGGACATAAGAGAGTATAATTAAACCAAAACTCATAGAAAAAATGACAAGATTAATTCAAATTATAGCCTCTTTCATGTTGTTTTTTTCATCCCCATTGAATTTTGACATGATTAACAAGAGTTTATTAGCCACATTGTAAAGAAATAGAAATTTTTGGAGTGTTTTTGCATATAAATTGTTTTGTTTTATGTATGTAATTCATATAGGTGGTTTTTGTTCTAATGGGTTGTACTTTGTTCACCGTACATAAAAAAAATGGTAAGAATGTGTAGTTTATGTGAAGGGTGAGTGACTCAATATGAAAATGAAGTTTGGGCTTTGACTATCTTACAGAAAGAGTGAAAAATAAAATTTTAAGGGCATAAAAAATTAAGTCACTATATTTTTTAAAAAAATAATTATGATTAGTATATAAAAGTATGTATTTTTTAATTTTATGATTCGTATATAAAAGTATGTATTGTTTGGATTTATGCAAGTAAATTGACATCATGAACATACATTTTATCTAAATATAAAAATAGAATAATTTGTGTATCAGCCTATTTTCAAGCATAACTTAAGACCTAATCATTTTCAGAAAGCAGTCAGGTCAGAAGACGAGCTGCTCATCAAGTAACAAGGCCAGGAGACGAGCTACTTATAAACTTCATATACCCTGCACCAATACTAACCAATGCCTGTGTATGATCATAACACACTTTACATCAATATTAGCCAATGTTCGTGTATGAAATTATCGCTAGAGAAACTTATCCTAGCAACAACAGTCTACCCAACCAGGAGCTACAATGTGTCACAATCATCCACTTTCAAATTTGACAAACCAGGAGCTTTCACATCATCTTCTTCTTTCTCAAGCATATCTGCACACACAACAGCTTCATCGTGCAACCACCAAAATAATGCAGTCACAAATTGTGACTAAAATAGTCACCAATTTCAATCGATCTCAATTAGCCACCGAAACAACAACCAAATGTCTTGTTAGTGAAATTAGTTTGTATAGCGATTGAAATAATGACCGAAAACATTAGTGACAAAGATTCAGTCGCTAAATCGGTGGCTATGAAAAGTAAAATAAATTGTTCGATTTAACTGCTGAATTAAAATGATTTTGTAGCAACTGAATTTGTTTTGTTGGTTCAATAACGACTGAAGAAATTTTGGTGGCTAATTAGCGATCGAATATGTTTCGGTAACTATATTATTTTTGAATGCAAAAAACTAAAACCTATCTCTATGAAAATAGAAAGACACTAAAACGCAAAAACTTAAAAATGCAACATTTCACTTCCCTCTTTTATAAAAACGCAAAACCCCCTCTCATTGTCATTAGGCTTCTTCGAGGCAACTATTCATTACCTCTTTATGGTTGCCTTCTTCATTGTAGTGTTCTGCTCGTCGTTGTTGGCGCACTTCTCGTTATGGTCAGGCTTTGATAAGTAACACTTTACCTAGTTATCGTCATCGTTACATGTAACTTAAATTTTGCTTTTTGAATGGTTAATTTGGTTGAATTTCGATTTAATTTTGTATTTTGTTTTTGGTTAGTTTCTTTCCCCTTTTTGTGTCTATAATCTAAGGTTAATTTTACTTTATCCCTACAACATTAACATGCCTTTCAAAACAATAAGGAAAGGAAAATGGTTGTTGCTGGAACGCGCATACAACATAGTTTCCGTTCAAACAAGACCCTAAGAGAATCTCTTAACATTCGTCACCAATCTATTGACGTTCAAGTAAAAAAACACTTTTCCTTAATTGATTACTTAGATTAGACAAAATATCAAGATGCAAATACATGCAACTTGCTAGTTTGAGTAATAATAGATTATTCAATTATACTTTATGTTGATATAAATGGCATAGATTTTAGATTGATGTGGTTGTCTTAGAGTTTAGTTTAGACGTTCTCTATTTTTTTTTTTGCCTCTTGATTTACACGTGCTAGCTTTTCCTTGTGCCTTAAGTTGAGTTATCTTTTCCATTTCTTTATCTTTGCTCTTATATAAAGGAGTTTTATCTCCCATTTGTATTAATCCAACTTTAATCAATACAATACCTTTTCACCTTTATAGATTCTCTTTATGTTCTCTGTTGCTTCCATCTATTATCATCTTCTTTTTCTCCTGTTCGAATATCATTATGGAAGATCATGATCCCGAACATGGTATAAGAGCTCTTCAATTGAAGAGCTCTATTGTACCTAGTTCACTCTGATCTTTTATCTTGGCTCTTGTTCTTTTATTGTTTCTTTCTTTGTTCGTTTTTTTTTCTTCCCCTTTTTTTCTTTCTTTCTTTATCTTGGCTAAAGAATAAAAGAACGAGAAAGCTTTTTTATTAAGTGATAGTTTTCTTTACTTACATCTTGGGAAGAGTTATGTTGTTGTTCTCGTATCTCCCGTGTTGGATCCCAACAATTATCATTCTTGGAACAGATTTGTACTCACTACGTTAAGCGCTAAGAACAAATTACAGTTCGTTGATGTATCTGCCATTGAACTTGAGAAGACTGATCCCACGTATGATGCCTAGAAAAGATGCAATAATATGGTCGTATAATGGATTATGCATATGATTTCTCCACAGATCAGACAAAGCATTTGATGGATGGAGAATGCTGAATATATTTGGAAGAATATAAGAACATGCTTCTTTCAAGGAGATCTTCTTCGTATATCAGATCTTCAAGTGGATGCGGCATAGTTAAGGCAAGGAGATAGCACTGTAAGGGAGTATTTTACAAAATTAAGAATCATTTGGGATGACTGGAAAACTTTCAACCAAATCCCATTTGTAGTTGTAAAGGTTCTTGCAAAGTTTCTAATTCAATTGTTCACAGAAAAACTAAAGATCGTGCAATATAATTTTTGAGGGGATTGAATGATCAATATGGAAATATTAAGTCGCATGTGTTGTTAATGGATCCCTTCCCATCTATTTTGGAAAAAAAATTGTACATTATGCAACAAGAGAGGCAACTAATAGGGAGTAATGTGGTGCTAACCAATATTGATACCAAAATTGTTGTCATTGTTAACACCACTACCTCAACCTACAATTCTTGTGGAAAGAATGGTCATGTTGAATCAACGTGCTACAAAAAGAATGAATTTCCAAATAACAAAGGGAGTAAGCGCATGTGTACTCAATAAGGAAGAGTTGGTCATACTATGGATGTGTGCTACAAGAAGCACGAATTTCCTCTGGTTCATAGGTTGTTCAACGCTAAAACCAAAAGTAATGATCTCAAGAATGATGAAGAAGATCAAGAGGTTAGGCTTACACGACAACAATATCAAATTTTAATGTCGCTAATCAAACTTGGAAATGAAGTTGACGTTTCTAAAAAAACTATTCACATTGGCAATATTTCATCAAATATTATTTGTCCAGGTAATAATTTTCCTAATAGCATATTTAGGCATACCAATAGTTGGATTTCGAAATCAGGGGCCACTGATCATGTTAGTGTAAGCCTTAAGCATTTTGATTCATATGAGAAAATAATTAACATTAAAGTCAACCTACCCAGTGTTTTATGTGTGGCTGCTACCCACAAAGGAATTGTAAAACTAATAAGTGAAATTACTCTGCATAATATTCTCCTCATACGTGATTTTCATTATAATCTGATCTCTAATTCCAAGCTCATTCATGATTTGAAGTTGCATGTTATTTTTACTAATGCTGGTTGTTTTATTCAGGATCAAATGAATAACAAGATTGGTTCAGTTAGATTTCATGAAGGCTTATACGTTCTTTCTAATTGTAAAAATTTTGTTAGTTTTGTTTCAAGTGATAAGGATAATAATGTTTGGCATAAAAGACTTGGCCAGTTGTCTGATAAGAGGCTTGATATCCTGCAAAGTCAATACAATTACATAGATTCTAGAAAAGAACATTGTGGTGTTTGCCACATGTGAAAGCAAAAGAAACTTTCATTCTCGAATAATGAATCTTTTGCAGATAAATGTTTTGATATCATTCATGTGGATATCTCAGTCCATCACCCACACCTTCTTTTCATGGTCATCGCTATTTTTTAACTATCGTAAATGATTCAAGTAGATTCACTTAGGTTTATCTTATGTGTAACAAATTTGAAACAAGAATGCACTTAATCAATTTTGTTAACTATGCTAAGAACCAGTTTTAGACCAAAATCAAAATCATTACAAGTGATAATGGTCATGAATTTAAGATGAATGATTTCTTTAACTTTAAAGGAATAGTTTGCCAGACTAGTTGTGCGGAAACCCTAGAACAAAATGGAATAGCTGAAAGAAAACACCAACACTTATTAAATGTCACTAGAGCTTTAATTTTCCAATCAAAGATTTCTACGTGTTTTTGGTCATATGCGATTGTTCATGTTGTTTTTCTTATCAATGTTACCCTTACTCATTTTCTCAAAAATTGTATTCCTTACGAAAAGCTATACAATAATTCATTTAATTTTAGAAGTCTTAAAGATTTTGGCTGCTTGTGTTACAAGCAAACTATATATCTGGTAAGAGATCTAACTTTGAGCCACATGCCAGATCTGGAATCTGCCTTTGTTTTCCTCCTCACACAAAAGGTTATATTGTTTTTTTATCTGAAAATCCATGCTATTAAAGTTTCTCGTAATGTTTTATTCTATGAGGATGTATTTCCTAATTGTTACAACATTAATCATACCACCACTAATGCTAATATTTGTCTCTCTATTAATGAGCCATGTAATTCTGTTTTTGATTCTGGTGATCATATTGAAAATTATGACAAATATGAACAACCTAATAACAATATTTCTACTAAACAAACCATCTATTCTGAAATACCTCAAAGGAAGTTCACTAGAACTAAGAACATTCCTACACATCTTAAGGATTACCATACAAATTTAGCTTGTATAAAGACAACTAAATACCCTATCCAATCATATATATCTTTGTCTACACTGTCAACTCGTTTTAAGAATGTTACTATTAGCATTGACAACAATCATAAGCCTAAAACATACAAAGAATTTGTTCAAGATATCAACCGGAAGAATGCCATGGATGAAGAACTAACAGCCGTTAACCATAACAAAACATGAACCATTGTTGATCTTCCAGCTAATAACAATATTGTGGGATGCAAATGAATTTACAAATTAAAGCACAAAGTTGACGGATCTATAAAAAGATAAAAAGCGCGCTTGGTAGCAAAGGGATTCACACAACTTGAAGGTTTAGATTTCCATGACACATTTGCACCAATTGCGAAGATTGCCACAATACGTTTTATTCTTGCCATTACTATTATTAGAAATTGGAAGTTGACTGAATTGGATGTCAAACAATGCTTTTCTACACGAGGAGCTAAATGAAACCATTGTTATAGATATTCCCCTTGGACTACCCAATACAAAGCCCATACAAGTTTGTCTTTTGTATAAATCTCTATGGTTTGTGCCAAGCTAGCCCTCAATGGTATGCTCAACTTACCTCATTCCTTCTAAAACATAATTTCAAATCATCTTTTGTTGATCATTCATTATTTATACACAATATGGAAGGCAAAATTGCTGACTCAAAAGGTTGCATAGACACCTATAGGTCTATCAAGGGTATTTTGAAATCGCTGAGCAAAAATATGACTCGTCCAACGAGTTACAAGTCTATGAGCGTCGATTCAAAAACTTGTTAGTGAAAAACCAACACGGCAAGTGCACCGGTCACACATAGCAAGTATTAAGTATTTCATTGTTCTCTCCCAAGGGACATGTGCAACATATGACAACTCTCGCAATTCACGACTCAATTAGACACAAAGTTCACAAAAACACTAAGAAACTCTTTTTGTATTTTATCAAATAATTGGTGTGCAACAAGAAATTAACAGTGTATTTACAATTTGTAAAGATTAGACTTCAACCACTTCATTCTCATACATTCTAAATGATCCCAATTCCATATTCATGTTAAAATCAATTCACAAGAAAACTCAAATCTTATTCCTAGAGCTTGTGAGCCTATGATCACTTATCAAGTTTCAATTCCTTGAATCCTCAACAAGTGAAATCATGCATTAGTTTCAAGAGTCTAAGATTACTAATGAACCAAGTTCTGTTCCTAGATACAAGCATCCATTAGGTATTTATAAGGTCTAGATTCTAAAGATTTTTTCCAACACCTCAAGAATCATAAATCAAGCATGGGAACAATCCACATCAAGCGCACACACACACACACACAAACACACACACACACACACACATATATACATATATTATATATATATATATATATATATATATATATATATATATATATATATATATTAACAATGTAGTTTTACATAAGAATTTAATGTTTTACATCTAATCTCAACAAATAGAAATTGCTCTGCATGGTGGAGAACCTAGGGTTTTACAAAATTGAAGAATATGGAAGAAATTAGAACCATAAAGTAGAAACAATCCATCTCCCAAGGTTCTTGAATACTGCTCTATGCTCCAATTGCGCCTCTCATTCGCATCTCCATCTCCAATTTTGTAGCCCATCATCCTCTCCAACCTAAAAGGGGTAAAACCTCCATGGATGAAGAAGGAAACCTAAGAAGGATAAGGGATAGTTTCCCAACACCCCTAATAGCCTCCTAGAGCCTCTCCCAAGCACCCAAGGTGTTTTTATTCGTGAAAAATGAGGAATCCCCAAAAACACTCGTAGAAACATGATTAAATAACCATATTCACGTATAGGGGTTGATATTCTCGGCCAGCGAGGCCTAAAATCGACGCTCTCCGACATGTAACTTGTTGGGCGAGCCATATTTTCGCCCAACGACTCAAATACTGCAATTTTGGTTTGTCATTTTAGCCTAGCGAGCCACCAACTTACCCAACGAGTCATCCTGGTGCCCAATTGTCGTTTTTTGGCCTTCCAGGGGTGGTTCAAGGAAGTATATACCTATAGGTGAGTCATTTCTCCATGTGTTGCAGTGTTGTGCTTGATTTTAGCGCCCCTCGATATGGGTATTTGTCTAAAAGTCAATCTTTCTTGTCCAATCATGCTTCCTTGAGTTTCAGCTTATTTTCCTCCACCAGAATAGCTTCCTATTGTTTTATTTGACACACTCATAATAGAGATTAGAAGTAAAAAAGCATAAAACAACTAAAATACAAAACAATGCAAAAATAACATAAACTTGAGGATTAAACAAGATAAAAACTATGGATGAGTTGATTTTATTCGTGAAACTTAACACCAATAAAAGGTAGAAAACAACGTTATCACTTGGAAACATCAATTGGAGATCAAAGAAGCAGAATACCATATCCAGAAGTTCTTTTGAATCTGGGTATCGGGCCTTATCTCAAACTGTTTGTGAGTTCTAGTGGTTTGTCTATCTTATGCTATGATTTTCTGTGACAATGCTTCAACAATAAAAATAGCTAACAATTTATTTTCCATGAGCATACAAAGTACTTGGAGATAGATTGTCACACCATTAGAGAGAAGATTCAACAAGGATTAGTGAATCTACTTCCGGTCAAGACCAATCACCAACCTTCTAACATCCTTACAAAGGTTCTCCCTCCTGGTTTATTCTTAAAACTCAACTCCAAGCTTGGCATATACAACTTGTATTGCCAGCTTACAAGGATTTTAATTAGAGTTTAGTGTAGAAGTTCTCTGTTTTTTTCTTTGCCTCTTGCTTTACACGTGCCACCTTTTCCTTGTGTATGACGTAGAGTTAATTTTTTTGTTTCTTTATCTTTGCTCTTATATAAAGGAGTTTTATCTCCCCTCTGTATCAATTCAACTTTAATCAATACAATACATTTTCACCTTCACAGATTCTCTTTTTGTTCTCTGTTGCTTCCATATGTTATCATCATCTTGTTCTTCTATTCGAATATCATCATGGAAGATCATGATCCCTAACAGGATGTGAAATTATTTTACGGATTTATTCATTCCTCACTAATTAAGTTATGCCATGTACTACATTTCCTTCTCCTTTTTCTTGGTCTATACTCTATAGGAGGCAAGCTATGTGAACTTCTCTAGATATCAACAATTTTTTACACTATGCTTACTACATTATCTAGTTATAGAGCCAATCTAATTTTCTAATTTGAAGAACGATAGTATTCTGCAATTGCTACAGAGGCACATATATTTTGGCTTTAAGAATTAGAGGGCGTCCTTATTTGAAAAATAGAAATCATGATTAAGTAGAATAACAAATAACAAAGTGGGAGCAAGCTATTTAGTAATGAGTACTACGAATAAAACAGTACCAAATTATTGATGGGAAGGAAATGATTCTATGTATTTTGGATCTGTGATATGCTTTTGAACATTGTTAACGATCTCTTTGTTTGACCAAGGGTATTGTTATCAATTATTTTAATTTGTAGGTTTTGTATTGTTATCAGTTTTTATATGCTTGCCCTGTTTTATAGTCATAAATAGAAGTGGTTTTTCAATAGGATATGAGGAGATATCGTTAATGTTGTGACTTTTCTGTTTCATCCTTTAATCATATGAATGGTTGGTACTAGGGGTAGGCAAAAAATCTAATTTTTTTCATCCGATCTACTTTTGCTCTGATCCAATCCATTTAAAATCCATTTTAATGGATCTGAATTTTAATCTAATCTACATTTTATATATTTTATGGATTGATATCCATTATCTAAATGAAGATTTTCAAATATGGATAATCCAAAAAATCCAAACTAAACTTTCAATTTAAATTTTTAGTTGGGTTAGGCTAAAGGTTGAGATGGACTAGACTAAATCTAGACTCGGACCGGTTGTGCCTGACGACATGTACGGACCGGGTAGCCCCGACAACCCTAAAAGGCTGGGCGGGCCCAAAGACATGAACGGGCTAGGCAAGTCCGATGACTCAGACGAGTCGGTCAGGCCTGACGACCCTAATGGGTCGAGCGAGCCCGACTACTTGGACGAAGCTGATGACTTAGACACACTAAGCCAACCCGATGATGCAGACAGGCGGAGTCGGCCTAACGACTTGGACGGGCCGTGCCCGACGACCCAGACAGGTTGAGTCGGCCCGACGACCCTGATGAGCCAGGCGAGTCTTGTAACATCCCAGTCGGATATTACTAATTTAAATAATTAAAATAGGGATATAAGTATAAAATCGCATTTATGATAATTCCTTTTCCTAAAACGCGGGAAATTTTAAAACTTTATTTCAACGTGCCAATTATAAAATCCATACGGCGTTCAATTATTACAAAGATTAATTGTTCATAATATTCATTACAAAATAGTTCATGAAGAAAACTAGTAAAAACTCCCATAGCTAACCCCACTCTGAATCTAAGCACCCACGTGCTCACATGCATCCACAATTTGCTCCCATGTAACAAGTTACATGATCATCACGAAACACACACAAATAGAATGAGCTCAAATACAAGAAAGATAAATACAACATAAGTAATAAAGCAATTCAAACTATGACCCAGGTTAGCACCCCAATCCTCAATCCTCAACTCCCAAACCTTATGTTGGACGCATCTTGATTCTACACCCTTTGATGAGTACACTGATCGATCTTTGTTGCACGAGTGTCTACTCGCCCCTCCGACTACAGGTCACCACCTAATAGTCCACATGTGGGAATAAATTGCCACGGCCATAATCCGTGACACCAAGTGGGGTTCCCCAAAACAAACTGCAGTCTGTAGTTGTCCCCAAACTACCAAACTCAATCAGTTACACTGAAGAAGGCAATCTTCCGGAACCTCGACGTACGAGTCATGATCTCGCACAGTCCACTGGACTTCCAAAATCATCAGGCTACAACCTCGAGTGGCCACGTGTTACCCTAATACAAGTAGCACTCGTAACTAGGCCCCCAGCAAAGCATCGTCTCATGACCTCCATCCAAAACGGTACAGGAATCCTCCTCGCGATCCAACTCTGCACCCAAAACTGCCTGGTGCACCTTTCACATGGCTAGGCGGAACTTGGATCCAGACCGCTTGGCAGACACCTCACGCTACTAGGCGCCATACGCTTTCCAAAGCCTCTACCAGATGTTTTCTGCTTGGCGGGATCACATTTTTTGCTAAGCGCTATCCGTTCCAAGCTTCTCTGGTTTTCGGCACACTAGCGTCACTGCTACTGGTTTTTTGGCACTTTGAAGCAAGTTCCAAAGAACCCCAAGCACTATACATACAATCCATAACATGAAATATGCTTATCCAATCATAATCACATGACTGGATCATAGTCCAACACAATCCTAAACAACCAAACAATATACAAAAGCAGAAAGAATATATCATCATTGATCCAAAATATTGCACAGACAATAAAACAATAATAATGATAATAATAAAAATAACAACAATAGCAACAACAACAACAACAATAATAATAATAATAATAATAATAATAAAACAAAACAATAAAAATAAAAAACAAATAATGAAAACAATAATAAAATAAAATAAAATGAAATAATAATAATAAAACAATAATATTAATAAGTTAAAACAATAATAACAAAATAATAATAATAATAAAATAAAGCAATAATAATAAAACAATAATACTAATAAGATAAAATAAATAATAATAAAATAAAGAAATGATAATGATAATAAAATCATAAATAAAATAAAACCAATGATAATAATAACAATAATAATAAAATAATAGTAAAATAAAAAAATAAAATAAAAGAATAATATTAATAAAGATAATTATAAATTAAGTTAAATGAAAATAATAATAATAATAGTAAAAATAATAAAAAATAAAAATAGTAATAAAAATAATAATAATATAAATAATTATAATAATTATAATAATAATAAAAAAAATTTAAAAATAAAAATAATAATAATAAAATAAGATGAAACAATAATAATAAAACAGTAATATTAATAAAATAATAATAATAAAATAATAACAATGATAAAATAACACAATAATAATAAAACAATAATGATAATAAAATCATCAATAAAAAAAATAATAATAATAAAATAATAGTAAAATAAAATAAAATAATAATACTAATAAAAATAATTATAAAATAAAATAAAATGAAATTAATAATAATAATAATAAATAATATAAATAAAAAATGATAATATAAATAAATAATAATATAAATGATAATAATAATAATATTAAATAATAATAATAATATAAAAAATTATAATTATAATAATAATACGACACTATAAAAAAATAATAATAATAAATAAAATAAAAAAAAAATAATAATAATATAGTAATACTAATAAGATAAAACATAATAATAAAATAAAGCAATAATAATAAAACAATAATAATGATGATAAAATCATCGTTAAAATAAAATAATGATATAATAATAAAAATAATAAAATAATAATAATAATAATAATAATAATAATAATAATAATAATAAAATAATAAAAATAATAGTAATATAATAATAGTAAATAATAATCATAAGTGTGTTGTATATAGAAGAAAAACTTTAAACATCACGTCAAGGCATTAAGAAGAATCATAATAATTATAGCAACGATGAGTTCACAAAGACAACTTCATACAATGGAAACCACAAGCACACACATACTCTCTCTAAAAGCACATACAACAAACATCAATAAGTTAAACGATACAAGAATTTGGTTCAGGAGAAGACTTTCATGCATCAATATATATAACGCAATTGCACATAATATCATTAAAACAGGAAATGACAACTTCCCTAACCAAAAGCATCCTTCAAAACACACTTTATCCCTCTTAGTGATCCCTTAATTGTGGTTTATTGCAAGAAACGAAAATGCATTGAAATGGGGTTTAATTGTCATTCAATAACCATTATGAGATGGTCTTCCAGCCCTTCCATGTTTCTTGACATTTCACGCGCACCATGCCTTATAACCTCTTTATCCCACAACCATGCTTGTATGCAAAATAACTAAATAATAAAAATAACCCACAAATGAAATTCACAAGACTCAAACCCAAGTCCTCCCCACACTATCAACATGCTCTACCACTTCAACTACCATTATTCCTTGTCTTTTCTCTCCACATTAAATAACTTAGGGATTCCCGCTATCACATTTATTAAATAAATACTTATTAATTTATTTAATTTTCCCGGGTCTTACAAGTCTGACGACCCAGACGGGCCTACGACTAGGACAGGCTAAGTCGGCTTGGTGACCCGGACAGGTTGAGTCGGCCCGATGACCCAAATAGGCTGAGTCGGCCCGACGACCCAGATAGGTTGAGTCGACCTGACAACTTGGACGGGCTGGGCAGGCTTGGGAACCCTAACGGGCCAAGCGGGCTCGACAACCCAACCGTGTCGATTTGGGCCAGTACGATGACTTGACTGTGTCGGGTTGGCAGGACAAGTTAGACAGACCGGGTCGACTCGACGACTTGGACGGGTTGGCTTGGCCCGACCTGACAACCTGGGGGTCCTAAACCTGTGTACCCTGAGCCGATGACGGAAAGTTTAATAATACATTTTAAAAAATAATATTGTTTTTCATTTTTATGAAGAAAGCCCATGGACGAGCCTTAACCCACAAGGCTTTTGTGTGGTTTTTGGTCTTGTGAGCTTCTTTAATGAGGGACTTTTTTGTCCTGTGGGCTTTTTTGTCCCTATCCCACGTGGGTCAGGATCTAATCTTGTGGACTGGGTCAAATTGACACCTCTAGCCAAATTGTATCGTGTCGGCCCTAAAGATACAAGTTTTTTAAAATTCAATTTAATTTCTTTTATAAAATATGGATTATGGATTTTGAACTTGATCCAAATATTTGGATTGAATTTAGATCTTGATCCAAATATTTGGATTGAATTTAAATCTTGATTCAAATATTTGGATTTTTAAATCTTGATCCAAATATTTAGATCTAGATTTTAAAAAAATCCAAACTAATTTTGCTGAAAAAATAGATTCAGATCGAAAATATGATCCAATTATTTGAATCTAAAATCAATGTAGATTAGATCATTAAAAATTGACTACCCGCATTTGGTGTATAATATTCGGTCCAAATTGTTTAGGGTATTTAGATAGAACGTGTTCATCTCAATTGATCTCGGATGCATTGTAAGTTCCTCTAGTTGATAATGATAATTTCATGATGAACATGCAGGAAAATGGACAGTATTTGGCTCAGCGTGCACTATGATGTTCTGGCCAAGAGTATTTATCTGACTTTCAAATGGAACAATTTTTTTCTTTCGTATATCATGTAATATTTATCTTTTTTTTATTTTAATTTTCATTGCACTGATTATTGCTTAATTACCATTATATTTAAATATTTACTCTGGAATTGAAATTATGGACTATACAATAAACCACCTCCAATGAGATTGAATTTTCATTTGAAATTTAAAATCAAAGGAATTGAAATTATGGACTATACAATAACCATCTCCAAATTATATTCCAAAAGCACGACAACTGTTAATTTAGTGGCTAAGAGTGTTTGTGATAAATTTTACCTATTTAATAACCAATATCAATATCGTTGATGGCTAAAATGTTTTTTTTTTTCGTTTGGCTAAATTTTAGACTATTTACTTTTTATTTTTTCCATTGTCTAATTTTTGGTTTTTAGTGATCTATTCTTTTTAATTAACTCAATTTTAATATACTTTCAAAATAAGTATATAGAACATAATTTCTTTAGTAATCTTTCCTTTTTAATTAACTCGATCTTAATATATTTTTATAATAATTATAAAGAATATATGCTATTAAAATTATATGTAAATAATTTAAATACATTTTTGTTATAACAATAACCAAAATGTTAATATTTAACTTTATAAAATAAAATACTGATATTAAATGTTATTATTTAATTTTATTAAATAAAATACTGATATTAAACTGTAATTATATTTTTAAAAACTTAAATTAATATAATAAATATATTATATCTCTTACAAATACTAGATTGAATACACTTATGGTCATGAGTATAACATGATATATATTTAATAAAATATGTGTGAGATATCTAAATACATTTATGGTCACAAGCATAGCATGAGATATATTTAATAAAATATGTGTATGAGATATTTTAATACATTTATGATCACAAGCATAGCATGAGTTAATGAAATATATAGGTCTTTCATGTTAAGAATAGATAACTCACGTTGTTATTATCACCATACACCGACATGAGATCTTTTAAAAAAAATATTTTCTATATTTGTTTTTTTGTCAAGTATTTATTCATTTATAAATATTTTTAACACTTATTCCAACTCTTAAAATTTATATTATTCATTCTCTTAATTTTTTTTAGTTGAGGAATGGAGGTTAATATTTATCTAAGATATTATAATTTTATTAATAATTAAAAATTATTTTATGAACAAATATTTTAGATAGTTATTTGAGTACACAGATAAACATACTACTCAAAAATTTTAAATTTTTATTTAAAAATAATTGTAAGAAATAGTTGTTGTAAATTTTGTAAAGTAAAACTGCAGCATCTCACAATGTGTAGAGACTACATTGCTACTCAGAATCAGCTAAACCTGATAAAGTTGTATACAATACGAGATACACGCAATCTTGACAGAGTGCAACAACGTCTGCACCTCCTCTTCTTGGATTCTTTTGTTTCTTGATTGACAGAGTATTTATACTTCTCATCTAAGTAAATCCCACATAAAAACTTTCCACCGTGACCCTAATCTCATCTCTTACCCATTACTCAATTTACTTAAGTGATTGCCTAATGAATTGGAGTGTCTTTTTACCCATGCAAATGCTAATTTTTATGAGGCTGAAATGTATATTTATTATTATTTATAATAAATTTATAGATATTAAAATTTGATTAATTTTATTTAATAATAAAAAATATTATGAATATTAAATATATATATATATATATATATATATATATATATATATATATATATATATATACATCTAAATTATCATTGAATTCTTTTAGAATGATTTGAAATAATTTAATTAACACTACAAGCAAAATCCTATAGGTAACACATCTTACTGACAAAAATAATCAATTATTATAGAAACCAATTTATATATTAATTTTAGTGATAATAAATAATTAATTATAATACAATGATAAATATAGATATTAAATTACGAAATTAAAAATTATTGGTTACTAAAATAATTACTATTATAAAAAAAATCATAATTGAGTTATAAGTTTGGTCTCCAAAATGAGCTACTAAGGTTTTGAATTTTGGCTATAAAAAAATTTATCTATAAATTAGTCTCTAATTAATCAATTTTATTTCTCAAAAACTTCATTTATATATACTAGTAAAAAGACATACGCATGTGTTCACTTTTTTTAATTTTAAAATAAATAAAATAATTTTTAAGTTTTATTTAAAAATATTTTTTTATTTATTTTGTAAAAATTTATTTTCATCAAAATACTTATTTTAGTTTAAAAATAATTAGTTTAAAAGAAAAATTAAATGAACGAAACATTAAATCTAATAAAACGATTACTTAATGGGTAAAAATGACAAAATAGTTGTTTTAATGTGAAGAAAAGATAATTTATTAAAAGATAAAATTGAGGACAGAAATGTATACACCAAAATAAGAATATATATATATATATATATATATATATATATATATATATATATAATTTACCTACATACTTTACTTCATAAATAATTTTAATTATATAATAAGATTTAATAAAACAATCATAGTCAACAAATAACATTTTTAATTATTTTACGTATACAGAGAAAGGAATATCGTATTTGTTTTTTATATTAGATATTAAAAACAATTAACATTATTGTAAAAAATATTTTGAGCATAATAATTTAATATTTAGAAGTTATAAAATGGGTTTGAAGAGTTTTGGAAAAAGGGTGGAAGAGGTTATACACTCGATTCCTCCCACTAATAAAATAATAACAACTAATATTTGTCAATAAAAAAACATGTAATTTCTGTAACACTCCATTTATTTAATAAAATTAAATAAATGATATGTCATACTGAAAAAGATAAGAAGCGAGAATAAAAGAGTATGACGTCACTTATACAGATATCCCAAACTTAAAGGACGAATAAAAGTGGCACACCACGATGCCAGGTACCAAGTAAAGCAAGAGAGTGATAAATACTTAAGCAATTCCATAGGGAAAACAATACATGGGCCTTAGCCCGAAATGAAGAGCCCAAAGACAGAAGTCAATTCAAAGACATAGCAGCGGAACCATCGCCTCCTTGTTGAGCACGGGTGTTCCTCGCATCTGCTCACATCAACAAGTTGATGATCATCGCAAAAGAGAGTACCACACAGCAGAACACACAACAATAAAAGTTGATGATCAACGATTCACCCAAGCATACTATGACTCTCAAACCAATACACTAAGACTCGACTCGACTCATCTGGTCGGATTCAGCGGATGCTTGCACTTGTGGTGGATACCTCTGCTCACCTCCGAGCTATGTGTTACAAGTGTTACAATGAATCAATTCCCCCACACACAAGGTTAGCCCTTAATGAGTTTCAGGCCTCCTGCTACTCTCACCACTGCTACTCTCACCACAAGAGTCAGTCCGCTCTAAGTGAGACTAACTGACTCCTTAGAGTATCAGGATGCAACCTTACCTTGAATCCTTACCAGACCATACAGATGGGGCACCACCATAGACACCCACTAACAAGAGCCATGGAATTACGTCCCGACCACTGAAGCACCACCCTGAAGCCTCACCTAGAGACTCCAAGGGATTACGTACCAACATATACAGACAGCCAAGAAATAAACACATATATCATGCATAGAAACTTCATACTAACATCCATAACCAACACTCATTTATCACATGTTGAACCAGTACCAACTCGTTATTACCAACCCTGAGAAAAGTGTCTCCTCCCATACCATTACCATGCCACTGGGTTACCAATCCTCAATGTTCATTGTTGTTCATGCCAAATTTGTGACCACATATATATCCAACCCCTCATGTATAATTCACATAAAGATCATGCCAAACTCACAATTTACCACATGTAAACCTCCCCAAATCATGTATACTCATCCCCATCATGCCATCATACAGTAATCCCCTTAATTACACGCCAAACATCCAAAAACGAAAAGAAGTGCCAAACTAGGTCACACTCTCGCTCAGCCTCTCGCTCAGGCCAAGGAGTCTCGCTCAGGCGAGCTCTCTTCGCCTAGGCGAGGGTTCGAAACACTGGAACAGTGGCCTCTGCGCTATCTCGCTTAGGCGAGACCCTCCTTGCCTGGGCGAGATGCTCGCTCGCTCAAATTGAGCTGGTCGCCTGGGCGACCCTTCGCGCAAAAATACCTGGGCGAGCCCCTGCTCATCTCGCCTAGGCGAAGCAAGCTTGCTTGGGCGAGATTATCAGTCCTCACCCAGTGTTCACTCGCATAACAGACCCAAACCAAGCCAAACAACGCAATAATACATTTCACCAACTCAGAATAGTATATAGATCATTAAATCACACGAAAAATAAATAAGCAAACATGGATGTCAACGATTTCACAAAAACCCTAACTTCCCGTACCTGGAAAGAGGTTATACGAGGCTTCAACACTGAACCACGGAGCACAGCAGCTTGATAGATAGACTTAGAAACTGGAAGAACAGTGGGACAATAGAAGAACAAAGTTATTATGGAACCCTAAATGGAGGAATACGAAAAATGAGCTTTAGGGAGTAAAGGTATGAGATTGAGAATCACTTACATGGAGCAGAAAATAATACTGAGCTTTGAGCGGACTTGTTCGAGGCGAGGAAGCAAAACCTTAGCAGAGTTCTTTTGGCGTAGTTGAGAGAGACGGCTGTAATTCTGTGAATGAGTGAGAGTGAGAGTGTTAGGACAAATTAGGGTTTGGTTTTATCCTCTGGGCCAGCCTTAGGCCCATAAGATTTGAAATGGCCCTTTAAAGTAAGGCATAAATATAAGTGGGCTTTACAATTTCAATTACGACAAAAAGTTTCTTTATGTGTTTCAGATGTTCCCTCACTCTTCTTTCTTTGGTTAAATTACTCTTTTGATCATTGTTTTTGTCAAGAAATATCATATTGGTCTTTCAGTTTTTTTTTGTCTTAATTTGGTCATATTTTTTTAAAAGATGATTCAGTTTGTTGTTAGTTTTGACTAACGGTGTTAAAGTCAATGTCACGTGTCAATTTGTGATTTATTTATTTTTTTAATGTTTTTTTAATTTTCTTACACATGTCACTTCACAATTGTGCCACGTGGACAAAGTCTTAATTTGGTCCTTATATTTGTTTTCAGTTGTAATTTAGTTCCAATTTTTGTAAAAATGAAGCAATATTGTCCCTATTTAAATTGAGACAATTTACTTTTTATATAAATCTTATGTTGATATTCTTACTAAAATTAACATATTTTTATTAAATTTATTTAAATAGTTTTAAATTAACTTAAAAATATATGCGAAATACATGTTTGAAATCATGTTACTTAGAGTTTGAATGTGATTATAAACGAAACACAAATCATGCAACAACAAAAATACATGAACAAATTAAAATTAATAAGTTGAATAATATAGTTCTCAAGATTGAAGTAAAGCTCTTCCAACAAGTGAGATGAGTGATCTAACAGATAAAGGAGATGTCAGAATAGTCATTAGAGGCTTTTGGGGAGTTTGGGCCTTGTGCTTTAAAGATGTTTTGCCATGCACCTATGACCTAAAACGTTTTCCAAATTTTTCATTTCACCTGTAGCAAATGGAGTAGAGACTAAACCTGCATTTCTTAACCTTATTCTTCACAATTTATTTTTCCAGAAAATATCACAAATATCCCTAAGCTCACCTTGAAATATTTTATGAAGTTTGGCTAAACAAAGGGATTGGACTAAGGGGGATTTGAATCCTTGACTAACACTTAAAAGACACAATTAGCCAATACTGAAAATGGCTAAACAAGTCAAGGATTTGAACCAGAAACACAAATTGCCAATACTGAAGCTGGCCAATTAATTTTCTAGTACTGAATTTGGCCAATCAATTTGCCAATATTGAAGTTGGCCAAGTAGTCAAAGAATGAAAGGTATGACAGAGGAGGGGGATGCTTATGCCTCTCAATTTAAAGATGATAATTTCTTTGACAAGGTGGTTCGGTCTAGGAGTTAAACAGAAGATCTTGATGTAAAGGAAGATTGAAACCACCAACTCCTTTTAAATTTTTGCGTATTTTAATTTCTATCTTTAATTGCAGTTTTTAATTTCTGTCTTTGCTTTTAATTAGTGCATAAGTATATACATAGACATTTTGGGCAACTAACATCATTTGAAAATGCATACAAATTTTTTCTTGACTTTTGGTTGGAACAAGAACTATGAGAATAATTAGATTTTGGATATGCGGAAGAGTAGGAAAAACTTTGGGAATCCTATGCTAGTGGGATCATAGTTTAAAAAATCAACATGGATGAGTGCACCTAACTATTGAGAACAACAATCAAACACTAAATTGAGAGCTGAGTGAAAACACCTCGAGGTGTCACTAGTTTTGTTTCAATTCTCTGAAAATTGTCAAACACGTGAAAAAACATGGAAATAATTAAGACATGTTCTTTGTTTAATATAGCCAATTAGCCTACATCGAATTGAATATTAATATCCTTTTTTGAACCTTAACCTTACAATGCACACCTTAGCCCACAAAAGGAAATATCCCACCTTTTCTCATTTATAAGAAGGACAAAAACAACATGTGTGCTGGAATAAAAGGCAAGGATGAATGCTAATTGAAGAAACTGCTCAAGAAAAATGCAGTCCAAAGGAATGAGAAAAATAACTTTGGTGCAAAACACAAAGACGAAAAGAAAAAAAAACTGCATCAGAATTGAAATCCATAAAAAAAGGGCAGTAAAATAAAGCTAAGATAGATAAGGCTAAAGGACTCGTGATATGTATTTGTTGTTTTAACTCTTTTTATCAGTGACTCTTGCTTGTCTTGTAAAACAAAGTTCTTTCACAGTCTAGCCAAGTTACAAGCTCAAGAAAGACCTTAGTGATCCATGCTTATCGTGTGTAGATAGTGCTTCAATATGAGATACAAAATCAAGTGAAAGCTTGCAAGGTTGTTTGGAGTGTAAAGATACTTAAGTTGGGGAGTGCATTTAGTATAAACCAGATTGAAAAACATTAGTGAAAATTGATGTTGGTTCCAAAACTATGAACTCCTATGCATTGGTATTTGTTCAAGAATGGATGGATTCTTTTGTTATTTCCTTACTTGCATTCAACACGTTGAAACTAATTCTTTGACAACCTATGAAACTCATTATTTTGCCATTCTGTCTTGTTCTACTTTTCTTGAGGGCAAAAAAAAGAGATAAAATGGGATGTGGTGATAAGTGTCAAGAATAAGTAAATTTTCCATTTGAAATTGACACTTATCATGTATTAAATGATTTTATTTATGTATGAAACAAACCTCCTTATGCTTAAGATACAGAATGAGGTATTAAGAGTTAGAGTTTTATGAATTGTAATGATATTTTGTTGTTTTGTAGTGAATATAAGAGAAAATATCAAGTATGTAGCTGAGCCATAATCACTGGTGTTGAGCCATGGAAGTAAAAAAAAAAACAACATATTTTGACTTTTTGGTTGAGCCCAACAAATTGGAGCTTAGCCTCATGAGGAAACCTTCTTTGCAAGGAAATTTTAAGCACAAATCCATAAGGTTGAGCAACCAAGAAAACCCTCATAAGAAAGAAAGGTTAAGTGCTAAGTACCAGAACAAGGGACTTAGTTGAGAAGGAACCCAACTTGTGAAGACCTCATGTTTTCATTCTAGGCATGAGTGAAGTGTTAGAAATGTAGCAGTAAGAGAATAGGATTTGTGAGGCTCGAGGGAGATGCTCTTAGTGTAAATCCTATGTGTAAATGTGGCTGGAATTCCATTGTAATATTCTATGAGTAGCTAAACTCCCTTGTGTCTAGGTTTGATATAATCAATTCTGAGTCTATACACTTCTACTTGGGGGTATTTATCTTTGCTTTCATTCAATTATTTATGGTTTGATTTATGCTTAATGATGACTTGATCAATCATTTATTTAACTGGTTTGGATTGAGTTGGGAAACTAGGCTCAAACTATGGTCCAATCAAATCATCATACCTCTAATAGTGCTTTCGTGGTACCTAGAGGGGATGTTGTGAAAGCAAGGATTCCTTCAACGAATCTTGCACATTAAAGCAGTGATTCATCTACTAGGAGTTGAGGAATTGCACTAGGTTTGAAGTCCTTGGGTTTAAGTAATTCTGGGATGAATCTAGATCTACATAGAAAGAGTACTCCCAGGACATTGAATGAGTTGCATAGTAAGTAAACAAGATGGTAGTGGTGTAGTAGAAGGTGAGATGATGTCAAATCATAGTCCCTACTCCATGCAATCTATATAATTACTACTATCTATATTTACATATACTCTTTTTTATTCCAAAAACCCAAAGTTAACTATCAATATACTTGTTAAATCATGTAGATACGACACTTGTTGATAATACTATGCACTTGTTGGGAAATGGTTATTAAGAAACAATCATCATCTATTAAGTAATATATATATATATATATATATATATATATATATATATATATATATATATATATATATATATATTACACACATTTTTTTTTTGTTTTTTGTTTTATAT
>Ga0214542_1001392_pt1 | contig 49556 bp, 21 predicted proteins | sample CNSS1metaG_FD_160096 | JGI IMG/M metagenome (GOLD analysis project Ga0214542, IMG submission 160096) | Root nodule microbial communities from cowpea collected in UCLA plant growth center, Los Angeles, California, USA - CNSS1 | ecosystem: Host-associated > Plants > Roots > Nodule | place: USA... | reverse complement strand
ATATATATATATAAAGGCAGAACATAGTGTTGACATAGGAGAGCAATGACTCCCCAACACTTTTTTTTCTAATTTTCTATATATTTTTAAAAAATATTTTATATTTTATTATTTTATTTATATTAATTTAGTTTAAAAAATATTTTTTAAATTTAAAAATCATGTTTTTCTTTTTTATTGTAATTTTTGTTACTTCTTTATTTGGTTTTTCTTTTTCGTGTCTCTATCTCTTTCTTCTTTTTTATTTCCATCTCAATCTTTATCATCAATTTCTTATTATTTTGAAATCAAAGTGCACAAGGAAAAAATTGAGGAGTTAAGGAAAATTTTGGACTCAACAATTTTTTCTTTTGAGTAAATTAATTTTTTACTTTCTTTTTTCCGAAGCAATATGTGCCTTTTTTTACGCTATAGGCATTCTGTTAGAGATCATAAAATCATGCTTTGATTATTGATTAAACTCTTCTTTGTGTGGATAAAGCTATTTTAAGCTTTGAAGTCGTGTAAGGAAAGAACAAAATTAGGAATCTTTAAGGTAAGAGAATGTAATAATATAGAAGTTATTAGTTTTTTTAGAATATTGACTTTTGGTTTTAAGATTTAAGTTAGGATATTCATAATTTAATATTTTTCTAAATAGGTGAGAGGTGACAAATTTATATTAAAAAAATTATGGTAAAGAGTAAAATAATTAATTAATTTTTTCAAGTGGAAGGCTTGTAATGAAGATAAAAAAAGTACATCTATGTCATATAAACTTGATAAACTTTATGAGAATCTAAAAATTGAAAAAAATGAAAAACAACTCTTTAATATTCTAAGTTATATATATAATGAATTTGGAAATGTTTTAGAATGTGATCCCGAAAAGATAACTTTAACTTTTTTTTAATATATTATTATTAGTAATAAACTTTATGCTACTTTTTTATTTATATATATATATATATATATATTACATATATTTTAAATATTCTAAAGAATTTTACAAATTTCAAATTTATAAATATATTAATTAAAAAAAAAATGGGGCCATGGCCTCTAACCCCTTAAAAGATCCGCGGTTGCTCTTAACACTCTGACTTTTCAACATTTAATACTGTTTTAAAATTATTCAACAATTAATACTCTAAATTTGATATGCATGATACCTCTAAATTTAATGAAGGTTGTATGTTATGTTTGACCGACCAATTTTCATATTACATAACATTATCTTTATTATAAAACTTAATTTATTTTGTGAATATAATATATCTGATTATTTTGATGATCTGCTTATAATTATTTTCCACTATTTTATTCGATTACTGACGTTGTCAAAATACAATTTATTTTTATATACATAATCAAAACTTTAAAATTTTATAGCATGTTAATATATAGATGTGTTAGCATTTCAAAAGGATTAAATTACAAAGTTCCAACAAGTAAAATATATGCTTTTACATTATTAAATAACACCTTTAATGATTTATTTTAAATAAATTACTTCAATAAGTATATTTATCTATAAGCAATATAAAATTATTAGAGGAAAAATTATATTTGTTTTAGTTCAGTTTGAGAATGAGTCATATGGAATGCAATGGATGAAGGAGAATTAAACTTCTCTTATTTATTACCAATAAATCTCACTAACAAAGACATGAAATTGTTACATCTTTATTTCTGGTTTTTGATTTCCACTGCAGTCACACAGGCAGCAAGAGTTGACGCACTTCTTTACACAACCAGGACAGTGCAGATTAGGACAACCATCATGTGGGCCATGGCACGGGTAGTTACAACCATTCACCGTACCTACAAAATTTTTTCATTTTTATTCAGTAAAATTTAGATTCGTACATAAATTCTTAATAAATAAAATATATAGATAACTGTGTAAGAAAAAAAAAAAGTACAACGTACCTGCGGCAAATATTACGAGAAATAAAACCATCATACAAGGAAATAATACTGAGACTTTTGCCTTTGCCATTGGTGTGTCTCTGTGTTTAGAGGGACTTTTAGAATAATTTTTCAAATTATAGAGTTTGTGTCTCTGAAGATTATTTATAATGTTGATAATAATAAAATAATAAAGATAAATTATAAAGATAACCATTGTAACAATAAAGTACCTTAAATTCTGAGACACAAATATATTGATTATTTAAAAAGTTTTATTGATTACATCCTTTATCATAACATGCAGATTAATATAATTATTCAATTATTTTAAAAAATTCATAATTGTATTAAACAAAATTAATTACATAAATATAATATATGTATTACCATTAAGGAATAGGTGGGGCGCCGCCCCACAAATTTTTTAAATTTTATGTGTTAATTTTTTTTTTAAATTATGTATATTTTCAATTTTTTTAAATTAGGTAGTAATATATTAAATTTAGTGAAAATTAAATTAGATATTTTTATTTTTTTATAAAATATAATATCTAGTGTTAATAAATAATAAAACATAAAATTAAATATAATAAAAATATTATTTTTTATATATATATATATATATATATATATATATATATATATATATATATATATATATGAATTCATTATAAAATAAAAAATATATTATAATTCTCATTTTTTATTCTTGTCCTTGTTTACCTAACGTGATTTAGTGCAGATTATTAATTAGTGTATCATTATTTTTTTTCTTTAAAAGTTGAAAGTAAAAAAATGGAAGTGATAATTCATTTTCTTTGCAAAATTTGTTTTAGAATTATTATTTTTTTCTTCTACTAAAAAACCATGAACAAGTTTTATTCCTACTTAGCTCTATAAGCAAAGGAATATAATTGTAAAATGTCCACTTGCAAATCTTTTCAGTTTTGAAGAGATAATTTCGGTGCAATTTCACAAATTCATCTCTGCATTTTCTCTTAAATCATTGCTATGGAACACAGAACAAACTCAATATTCATCTAATTTGTCCAAATGAACGCAACTTCAATACCAAATTAAATATTATATAATATTATTTAAGTTAAATTATTCGTTTAGTTCCCATTTTCGTAGCAAAATATCAATTTGGTCCCTTAATTTTTTTTATCTCAATTTGATCCCTATTTTGGAAGATTTGATACAATCAAGTCCTTTCTGTTAGTAGTGTAGTGACGGTGTTAAATGAGATACCATATGTCAGTTTCAGAATTTTTTGAATTATTTATTTATTTATTTTTGAATTATTTTTTTAATTTAAAAAAATATAAAAATTTGTCACGTGTCAAGCTGACATCGTGCCATACGGCCGTGACAGTGTCACGTGTCACAATTATGCCAGTTGTCATTTCCCTATTCTTAATTTGGTTCCTGTATTTTAATTTTTGTCTCAATTTAGTTCCAATTTTTGTAAAAATTGTGCAATTTCGTCCCCTCCAAATTGAAACAAAAATCAACTTTTATAAATGTTATACATATATTTTTATTAAATTTAATTTTTTTATTCAAATTGATATTTTTATTATATATTTTCAACAAAACTAAGTTTATTTAAATTTGTTTCACATTCAATTTTATTTAAAATTGTTTTTCAAATTTTAAATTTATTTGTTTTTTATTGTTACATAAACTAGTAAATTTTTCTTAAATTTTACACCAACTAAAACATTTGTATAGAAATTATTGAATTTTACACATTTTAAAAATATGCAATTATTTAAAATACAAATTCAAATAAAAAACAATATTAAAGTATGATGTAATAAAATATCAATATAATTTATGCTTTTTTTTTAGCATTATTTTCTATTAACAACTCTAAAACCATTTTAAATAAAGTTTAATATAAAATATAAATTAAAATAAACTTAATCTTGTTAAAAATATTAATTTGATTTAAATTTGGAAAGAGAGAAAATTGCACAATTTTTTAAAAAATTGAGATAAAATTGAGACCAAATTGAGAATAGAGAAATGACAGTTGACATTATAGTGACACGTGTTAAAATTATATATAATATTAATAGAAACCAAATAAAAAATTAAATGAATATAATTGAAGTTTAGAAAATTTAATACCAAATTATATAATTATATAATATTATATATTTTAATAAATATCGTAATATTTCATTTTAATAGGACAATACTATCAAAATAGGACATTTCATTATTAATAGGTCACCCATAGATAAAAACAACGCAAAATGATACGATTAACAATATGCCAAACACAAAATCACAACATTCTGAAGACTCCAAACTCTCAAACTCACTAATGAAAACCTTAAACATGAAAACATTAAAAAAAAAAAACACAATACAAACCGACAAAATTAAACCACTAACCCAACCACTACAATGTAATTCAAAACCCTAACTACGATTTGCTCCCTAATTTCAATTAAAACGTATTTACAAGTTTTTTATAAAATCGGATGTCTCTACTTCTTCTCTTCTTCTTTATTATCAATGATTATTCTTTCATCTATTTTGATATATTTCACTCTATTTTTAATAAATATAAATTTAGTTTATATATTAACTTAATAACATTACAATATTATCACCTACTAATATAATATCATGCATATTTAAAAAATGTATACACACAGACGCAATAGCGCATGTGTTTATGCTAGTATATATATATATATATATATATATATATATATATATATATATATGCTTTACGTAATTTTTTAAAAAGAAAAACATTACAGAGGAATTATTACATAACGGAATTTCATAATTACATAAACATAATAAAAGAAAAACAAAATCTGAAAATAATATAAATAAAGGAATTTTTTAAGTAGTCAAAAGAAGTATATATATATATATATATTAATAAAAAAATTAATAAAATTATTATTATTATAAAATAAATATAAATTGTAACATCTCAATTTTAGCAGTTTAAAACTAATAAAATAGGATGTTCCACCTTAGTATTTAAAACAGATAAAACAAATGTATAAAATATATTAATACAGTCTTACAAATGATCAGACTATATAAATATATCAATTATACATACCAAACATGTTTAACTCTAAACACAAGCTAACCTCTTACAACAACTTCTCACTAAGATCTCCTTCCGACCTAAAAGATGACTCCTCAATCTTTAGAGGTGTCTCTGAAACTGCAACCACCACTGCTCCCACCGAATAGGTGATCATTGCAAAAGGAAAACATACAACACAACACATAAACACAGAAGAAGGATAAGCTAATGACTTTTAAAGAATTTTCTTAAACCATATAATATTGATATATCTAACAACTAAAGTCAAGCAGATATTCACATACACATATTTCTAAACTACGACTCAACTAATTCGGATACATGCATTGAGGTCGGATCCAGTCAGTTCTGCACTTGTAGTGGCATCTCATGCTTTACAGAGTGACAGATTAATAGTCAAAACTACACCACATACAATGTCAGTCCGTTAACACCTATTGGTTAAAGAAAAACCCCTAGGCTAGGACCTCCTACTCCTCTCACCACATACCCCATTCCTCTCTACTTGAGAATTTGAATGGTTATTAGAACATCATGATGACTGCCAAGACAATCTCTACATCAATGCATACACTACCACAATCACTGCTAATTCTCCTTGGGTTAGCATCAACCAATCTCAACTCAGTCTCATATAAACAATCTCATATCATATACTCATTATTCATAATAATTACAAAGCTTATATGATAACTAAAATATCACCCAAATTTAACTCAATAAAACAAGTTTCAAGTTCTGACTCACTCGCCCAACGAGTAGCATTCACCCAGCCACTGGCCCATTCTCGCCCAGCTAGTACCACTGTTCCAGGTTTGGAAGTTCCTGACTTGGAAATTCGCCCAACGAGTATGTGAATCTGCATAATTCTACAGATCAGTGTTCTGCATATATAATTCTGCAGATCAACTCATTCACCCAGCGATTGGGCTTGCCCAACGAGTAAGCAAATTTGTATAATTCTACTGAAACTGATTTAAGCAAAATTATACCTATTCAACTAATCCATACAACTCCAAAACCTCCACCAAAGACCATTCGAGTATCAAACATTAATTCTATCAAAATATTCACACCAATTTCATCTAATTGCACCCATAACATACGATTATTCTCAAACAACAGATAAAACATAAGTATTTATTGTTTTCAAACATCACAACCCAATTCTCATATCAAACACATCAGTCAATTACAGAATATTCATATAATAACATTCCTAACAGGTTTATGAGACATAAGAGACATTAGCTTCCCTTACTTGATATCTTGCTTAAACAACTCTATAAACGTCAGACGTCTCTAACTCCATAGGATGCTCTATCTACACATAGAAACATCAAAAGAACGATCAAGACATACCATTATGATCATTGATACTGATAAATAAAATGACGCATACAAGCGAAAAAGGACTTACATGCAACAAAAAACAAAAAAGATAGCGGAAACTTAACTTACGCGAACGAAAAACTGATTGGTCCAATTTGAAGAGCTCACCCAGAGGATCAATCCTACGGTCTCGATTTTTCAATCAGACGACCAGAAAGACAGAACTTATAGAGAGAAGTCAGAGAATTCTAGAAAAGTGGTTTTTAGAGAGATGATGTGTTTTAAAATAATGAAACTCGTTTATAATAATTCTATTTATACTAAAACCTTTTTAATATTAAATTAATTAAGTCTCACAATTTTTAAACCACTATCACTTCTAAAACACTATTTTCTAATATTTTACATAAATAACTTTTATATAGATAGTTTTTATTTATTTATTTTGTTACGAGTAATTATTTCAGTTTAAACAAATTAAATGTAGAAAGATCAGTCAAATAAAATAAATAATTAAGTTTAAAAATATCATTTAAAAGTTAAAATTAAAAATTAAAAGATAAAATCAATAACATACTTATATTAATTTAAAATATCAGTTTTCTTAACATAAAATGCAAAATTGAAAAAACAAATGTGTATATAAAAAAAACTTTTTTATACAATAATATAGATATTATGACTCTTCAAAATTTATTTCAAGATTTTAACTCCTATAAAACTCCCCAAGTGTTTATGGAATGTTATCGATGGAAAATCATGATTTATTTCTTCTCTTATATAAATTCCACAAGATGGCATGAAATTGTTACATATTTATTTGAACCATGAAACCTCAAATTTATTTCATTATCATTAATTCTTTATCAAACATTTCCATTTCCATTACAACCACAAAGGCAACATCCTTTGAGACAATACTTTTTGCAACCAGGCCGAAAGCATTGTAAACTTTTGCAATCACTTGCCCCCACGGATTGGCACTTGTATTGACATGCATTCACACAACCTGCAAAATTTGTTTATCCTTGTCAAAACCTTCATTTAAAAAAAATGGTGTTTTATGAAGCACATACTCATTTCACAAAACTTACACTGATGTAGATAATTGTATACAAACAAAAGAAAACCAGAGAGGAAAATACCTGTTTCAAGTGCTATCAGAAACAAAACCATCAAACAAGAAAACAACAGTGAAGCTTTTGCCATTTTTTGTGTATGTCTGTGTTGAAAAGGTGATATATATATTTTTTTTGTAATAAATTTTTCTCACTTGTGGAGGTGTGTGTCTCTTGGAATTATTTATGATAGTAATAATAATTAAGTGCATTGAAGTTTCGGAATAAAAGCTTTTGTCTTTTCAAATTAAGTGCACTAATAACACAATATGGGTATGTATGCTTTTCAGAATGAATTAAGTCATCGTTAATATGGGTGGTTTACGAAAGCTGTATATCAAGTTAAATAATTGTTGTAAAAGAAGATTATTAATGGAAAAAAATGTATTTAAGCATGGATTAATGGAATGATTTATAAAATTACTGTAAGTTCCCAAGTTAGGAATAAGGAATATTAATATTAAAGTGAACTTCTATGGATTCTTTTAGGGTGTGTTCCTTTGGGAGTATGGATTTGGGAGAGTCTGAAAATAGATTTGAGTAGATGAATTTGTGTGTTCTTTTGAGTGAATTTAGAGGATAAAGTGAGTGGATTTAGAGATAAGTTTTATGAAAGTTAGTGAAAAATTTGATTGATGTAATAGATAAAATAAATTATAAAAATAGATAGAATTAGAAAGTTACCAAAATACCTTTGATGGAAAAAAAATAAATTTGTAATTTGATTTTATAAAAATAATTATAAATAATTAATACAAATTAAAAAATATATTAAAATTATATGAAATTTTAAAATAAAAAAATTAAAATTTTATGAATATAAACAAATTTATACAATTAAATTTTAGAAAAAAGTTAAACAATTAAATTTTAAAAAAAAAGTTATACAAAAATAGTTAAAAAAAAGTAAAAAAAAAAACAACACACACACACCACACCGGTTACGTAACCAGTGCTCTTTGCAAAGGCATCAGTTATGTAATCAGTGCCATACACACACACTCTCCTCTTTTGAATTTGTTTAGTTTTTACAGATTCATTTCACAGTTGTGCCACGTGTCACAATGATTCAATTTGGTTTCTATATTTGTTTTTAGTTTCAATTTTGTCCCATTTTTTGTAAAACTGAAACAATATTATCTCTCCTTAAATTGACACCCAATCTACTTTTGTATAGATCTTATGATGATATTCTTACTAAAATTGACATTTTTATTAAATATTTGTATAAATATTTTTAAACAAGCTTTTTTTTATTTAGTTTTATTATTAAACAAAGTTAAAGCCCAAACTTAATTTCAACAATTAACAATTTTGTCATCATATATAAAGGCATCAAGTGTACCATATTATATAAACTTAGTGAAAATTAAAAATTAAATAAATTGTCACACATAAGTTTAGGAACTAAATTTCTAATATTTTATATTGAATTTAAATTTAATTTTAAATATTTCTAGAAATATTTAATAAAAACGTTAATTTTAGTAAGAATATCACCATAAGATTTACAAAAAAGTAAATTGAGTGTCAATTTAACGAGAGACAATATTGCTTCATTTTTACAAAAATTAGGACTAAATTGAAACTAAAAACAAATATAGGGACCAAATTGAATCATTTTGACATGTGACACAACCGTGAAGTGACACGTGTAAAAAATTTTAAAAAAATTCAAAAAATTTAAAAAAAAATTCAAAAAATTCAAAAAACAAAAAATTGACACTTGACATTGACTTTAACCCCATCTGGTCAAATTAACCATAAGGACTAAATTAAATATTTTTTAGAAAATAAGGATCAAATTGGGACAGAAAACAAAAACTTGAGAATCAAACTAACATTACTTGACAAATAGAAAGATGAAAAGAATAATTTATTATAAAAGAAAAAAAAAACCAGTTAAAGAAGTTAAAGGAAATTATGATTGAATGAAAATTTGCATCATTTGAAAGATTAAATTCTACAGTTTCGACCTTTAACACTGCTTTTAAATTATTCAACATTTAATACTGTAAATTTATAATATGCATGATATCTCTAAATTTAATGAAGGTTGTACATGATGTTCGACTGACCATTTTTCATATCACATAACATGATTTTTATTATAAAACTTAATTTATTTTTTGAATTTAATATGTCAGATTATTTTTAAGATTTGGTTATAATTTTTATTCTACTGTTTTATTTGATTGTTGACGTTGTTAAAATAATTTTTTCATTTTTTATTTTTATAAATATATAGTCAAAATTTTAAATTTTATATCATGTTAATACAGAGAGATGTCGTCGGCATTTTAAAAGATCAAAAGTTTATATGCTTTTATGTTATTAAATAACGATCATAATAATTTATCTTAAATAAATCACTTAAATAATTAAATTTATCTACAACTATGTACGAAGATAATTCACTTTAATAACTGTTGTTTCGAAGTATACCATTCTATGTCCATTTTACCTTTTATTAGTCTATTTTATTTTGTTATTTCATTTTTAAAATTTTGTAAATACTTTTTAATTTACTTTTATAACCATTTTGTAACTGTTATTTCAGTATACACAATTCATTATTAATTTTACTTTATTAATATATTTTATTGTATTATTTTATCTTTTAAGTTCTGTAAATACTTTTAAAACTCAATCAACTATTTCTAATATAAAAATTATAAGATATTTTTAATTTTTTTTTATCATGATAAAAAAAAGTGAATACACTTGTTTTCACTACTAACTAATAAAAGTAATATATGTATAAAAAAATGTTTTAAGTAACATATTTTTTACTATGATTATTAATCTCTAAACAATATGAAATTATTGGAAGGAAAATATAATTGTTTTAGTTTTATGCAATTTGAGAATGAGATATATGAAATGCAATTGATGAAGAAGAAAGAACTATGTTATTATTTCGACTTCGATAACTTCCACAACAAAAACATGGAATTGTTACACGTTTATTTGAGTTTTTTCATTTCCAGGACAAACACAACGACAACAATTGCTGCGGCATTCCTTTACGCAACCAGGGGAATCACAGAGCAGAGTAGTAAGACCAGCACAAGAACTTGACTCACCGCAAGGGTTTCGACAACCATTCAAACCATTCACAAACCCTACAAAATCATAGCAATTTAATTCAATATACATTTCTTCTAAAATAAAATCTTCAAATAATAATTTTATAAATTTTCTATATAATATTTAGATTTCAATTTTATTCGGTCAAATTTGGATTTGTACTTAAATTCTGAATAAAAACAAAATAAATATAGATAAATGTATAAAATGACATAATGGAGCGTACCTGATGCAAATATTACTAGAATTAAAACCGTCAAGCAAGAAAACAATAATGAAGCTTTTGCCATTGGTGTGTATGTATTTAAAGAGAATTTTAGAATAATTTTTCAAGTTACGTAGTTGTGTCTTTGAGGATTATTTATAATGATAATAATAGTGATAACAAAAGTTACAATGATGGAAAAAATAATATCAATAAGGAAAATGATATTTTGTTATCATTTTTTTACAAATTCTCTTACTACCTTATATTTGTATTGGCACAAAAATAATATTTTTAATTTTTATTTTTATTTCCATATTTATGTTAGGTCCATTTATTCATAATTGAATTCTTATTTCTTTACTTAGAAGGACAGAAAGAGAAACACCAACATGGAAATAAAAATATAAATTACAAAAATGTTATTTTTGTTCCAAATAAGATGATAGTAAGAAAAGTTATAAAAAAATAGTAATCAAAATATAGTTTTCCAATTAAATAAATTTTAAGACATAAAGATATTAGTTAAAGTTGAAGTTGAAGCATTATAGATTATTTAGAAAGTTTTCAATGTGATTGTTACATCCTTGTTGACTCTTTTTTTTTTTCCTGACAAAGCACACTTTTCCGTTTTTTTTAACCTAGGTAACAAATTTAACCGAAACAATCAATTCAGTCATGAAGAAAGTACAAAATTTACTAATCTTCTCCATTGTCATGATTTTATGTGATGTTTTTCTCACTTATCTTTTTTTTTTGTATGAAAAATAAATTTAAAAATTCCACTTTAAATAAAAGGAGGTGTTAAATATCCCAAACCATTTTTTTTGGCAATGATTACAACAATATTTTGGAATACAATTTTGGTTAATAATTACGTGACATTTTTTCCGCCTTACTTCTGTATGAGCCCCAAATGAACGAACTTATAATTTTAAAATCACTAATTATGATCACTTTCTATGTATCCCTACACATATCAACCATCTTATTAAAATGTTTCCACGAGTAATATAAGAATTAATAAGAGTATTAGCAAAAAGAGGATTAGTAAATTAATAAAATTTCTTCGTCTTATGTACGTATTACAAATATCAAAATTATAAAATTAAAGAAATTATAAATGTAAATTATATATATATATATAAGTTGATATCTTTTTATTAAGATTTAATTATTATTTAATTATCTCTTAAATAATAATTAAATTAAAAATCAGATAATCAGGAGAAGAAAATATTAGACAACAACTAATTTTAGAGATAAAAAATAATTAGTCACTATTGTGACTAAGTTAGATACTAATTTATAAAGTAAAAATTGTTAGTATCTAAAATACTCTCTACTATGAATACTAAATTATAATTGGTTTGTGTATTAGAGTCTAAATTGGTTTTTAACATTAGCTACCAAAGTTTAAGTCATGAAAGAATTAATGTTTAAATTAGCTTTTATAATGACTAATTATTTAAAATTAAAAATTAATTTAAAAACTAATTCTTTAGTAGTTAAAATCTTGATATCTAACATTAGAGACCAATTTGATCTCTAATTTACAAACCAATTATGATTTTATATTTATAATAGAGATTGTTTTAGATACCAATAACTTTTAGTTTATAATTTAGTATCTAAATTAGTTTTTATAATTTACTTTTAATCACTAAAATATAATCACTAAAATATGTTGCTATTTTTTTTTAAAATATACATTACTGAATGAAAATAGCGTGACATTAATCAAATTAAAAATAACGGAAAAAGACATTACTCATTCAAAGTATTTGAATATATTAAGTATCCTTGAAAACAATAAACACTTAAAGAAGTTAAAGGAATTTATGACTAAATGAAACTTTTCATTATTTGAAAAGATTAAGTTATACAGTTTCAACATTTAATACTATATTAACAAAATATTAGTTGTTTGATTACATCATAAATATATTTTCGTATCATATATCAACAAAAGATATGGTGGTTATATGAAATATTACTGTAATTATCATACTACTTTATCATACTACTTTATCATAAATGCGATGGTAAGTTTTTATTATCTCTTATATTTTAATATATTTTATAAATTCCATAAACCTTATAATATTCGTGTTATAGCGAGTATAATCACAGTCTCATATTTATTACTATACTCATATATCTTAAAGCTTTCTTACTAATTGACTTGAGAGTCACAAAGTCTTTTTTTCTTATGGATCTTATTCCCTTTTGGCCAATAAGGGATTCAATTCCAGTCATTAGAAGCATTCAAACCACCACTTGGATCTTACCACCTGTTAAAGGTCCACATGCTCTGAATCTTGATAAGAACATTTGGCGTCCATTGTGGGGCCCATAAATCCTATAAATATATGTGGTATTTTCCTAGAGAGTATAATCACACTTTCATACTCACTATTATATTCATAGATCCTAAAACTTTCTAACTGACCAACTTAAGCGTTGGAGATTCTTTTGCCTGTGGATCTTTCCCATCTGGCCAACAAGGGATTTGATTCTAGACATTAGAAGCATTTAAACCACCTCTTGGATCTTAACACCTGTCTAAAGGTCCACATGCTCTGGATGCCGATAAAAACAATAGGCATCCACCATGGGGCTCAGGCAAAACTTTTTCCTACCTCCACATTTTATACTATCATCACCATGCATAAAGATAACCCATCACTATAGTAATTATAACACATGCTTCATCGCTTATGTTAATGTTCAAAATTCGAAACTACCCCCTCCATCGTTTGTTATCACAACCATCAAAATACTCGCTTCAAATATGCTCCTAACTTCTTGGAGGTAAAGCCATGGGATTTTGTACCCCGCAATACATGGTAGTGCATTATATGTTCCAATCCCAAGTCTGTCGAGGGAAATTATTAGGGTCATTCACCGCATTTGAGTTCTTGTCCAAATGGAGCTAAGGGAATTTGTTTTTGTCCCTAAGTTCGTCAAGTGACATCGTTAGAGTCAATCACCACATTCGACGTATTATCCACAGACAATATCAATGTTCCTATCTCAAGTCCGATGAGATAACATCGCTAATTTCAATCATCACATTTGAGATATTGTACACTTTGGAGTCTAAAGCTCCTTCGCGGTTTTGTCCTTAAAAGGCGTCTCCGAGAGTGGAATGAGGAAGGAGTATTTAAACTTCTATTGGTCACGACTCCTAAGCAATGTGGGACTATTGGGTGTACCAAAACATAAGTCCCGCAGTTGATATATAAGGGGAATGAGGGTTTATGCCCCAATGGAGGGCTAAGGGAAATCATTTTTTCCCCACAGAAGGCGCCAATGCACTAGCGGGTAAAACAATAGACCTAAGAAACAACAAATCTCGCTAGGATAGACTCTAATACCATGTTAAGAAGTGGACTTTAAGACTAACTCACTCCATAAAATCGACTTGTAAGGTGAGATTTGCACTCACTTATATACTTGAAATGAGTATTATCACTAGTCAATATGTAGCTATGACACTGACATGAACACTAGACACGACATGAACACTAATACTTCGACACATGTAGGCTCCAAAATGTAGGACACATGGATACAAATCCATATATTAGATCATTATGTATTCACATCTTCAAAATCATTTATAAAAAAGATTAGTCAAATATAATAATTTAAACACATTGTCACATAATAAAAAATAAATTTAATCTATTTATCTAAAATCCAGAAAACAAAATATAGTGATTATATAATATTTGTTTCTTATTTATGTAATCATAATAGAAACTTATATCGTAAGTTTACAAGTTTATGAGTTTTTTTAGAATATCATTGGATTTGTGCTTATTAACTTTTTGTTGGCGTCATGTCAAAATCATGTTAGAGACAAAAAAAATCTTTCAAATTTAACACTTTACCAATTTGTGTATCCTACGAATATCATACATGTGTTGGTTCCTAATACGTATCAACACCAAACACACCATTTATGAAATATGTTTGAACTTCAAACATACTTCTCTCACGCTGAAATCTAGGACTAGGTCCGATAGGGAATAATGAACAATGTTATTACTTCAACTTGTCTTATTACTTATAAATTCCACGACAATGTCATGGAATTGTTACATGTTTATTTGAGCTTTTTCATTTTCAAGACATTGACAAATGCAGCAAGAGTTGCGGCATCGCTTTACGCAACCGGGGGGATCACAGCGTAATTTAGCACAAGCACTTGGGTCATGGCACGGGTAGTTACAAGCATTCGCAAACCCTACAAAAATCACATTAATCACGTATCAATTTAATTCATAATACATCACTTCTAAAATAAAATTTAAAATAATAAGTTTATATATTTTTATATAATATTTAGTTTTCATTTTGATTCAATAAAATTTAGTTTTCTACTTAAATTCGCAATAAAAAAAATGGTAAGTATGTTTTTGTTCCTTCACTTTTACTTTAAAATTATTTATATTTTGAATTTTTGGTCAAACTTAGTTTTTCTACTTTATAAATGTGTAAATTTAATCATTTAAAACAAAGTTTGTTAAGTTTATTTGATGTTTTAAACGTGTTTTTTAATAATATTTAAGTTGTTTACACGATTTCATATATTTTCATTTTAATATTAACTGAGAAACGTATTTGAAACTAATTTCAATTTTTACCAAAAGTTAAAATATCAAAAATATATTTAATCCATAAAATAATATAGATAATTGTATAAAAGAAAAAAGTGGACCATACCTGGTGCAAATATCACGAGAAATAAAACCATCAAGCAAGGAAACAATACAACTTTTGCCATTGGTGTGTGTCTGTGTTTAAGGATTTTTAGAATAATTTTTCAAATTACAAAGTTGCGTCTCTAAAGATTATTTATAATGATAAGGAGAATGCTAATTAGTGCCCTGAGAGCACTGATTAAGAAATAATTAATGCACATTGTTCATTATTTTTATGTTAAAAGCTGAAATAATTAACTTCATTAATTAAAATAATATAAATGCATATAATAGATTTTGTAAAGACAAAAATATCCTTTGAAATTTTTAAACAATAACTTTATAATACAAAATAAGTATTTTGAAAATTTTAAGGTCTCTACTAAAAAGTAGAAAAAAATATTTCTCTGACATATTATATTTATAATTAATAATTGAAATATTCTATTTTTTTAATATAAGATATTTTGATAAGCTAATAGCAAAAAATTATCGAGAAGGTAGAGAAACGAAACTCAATAAAGTTCCAAATTAATATTTTAATTGCTTTTTTTAACTTTTTAGATATTTAATACTATTTTTTGTTGATTTTCTATTAATTTAAATTTTTTATGTTTAATTATATTTTAATTTTTAGCAATCTTAAAATATAGTTATTTTTTAAATTTAATTAGTGAACATTAAATAAAATATTAAACACAATTGTACAACACTTATGAACATTTTTGTCCTTTAAATAAAATAAAATTGTATTAATGATTATTAGATCAGATTTAATTTAATATCACAATTAATTATAAAATTTTATAAGATTTAATGCGTATTAATTATTCTTAACTAGTGTCTTAATAACATCATTTAAGACCTTAATGATAATAATAATGATAACAATAAATATATTAATGGTAATAATAAAGATCATTAAATTATAAGAGACAAAAATATACGTTAAAAGGTAGAGTTTTGAAAATTATTTTGCAAGTTTTCAATGTGATGGTTCCGCCCTCTACTTATTACTCCCTCCACTATCACTACTATAAAAGATTTGGGATAAAATTTAATAGATAAAAAAAAAAATTGTCGGACATATTTACTAATTTTCATTTTTATCTTTATTAAATACTGTTAAATTAGTTAATTGTAAATAAGGGTATAAATTCTAAACTAATATATTACAACATACAAAAACAATTTATTGATTACTGATTCACAAATCTCTTTCAATTATTTAATGGTAACACATCATGATTTAATAAGGGCATACAAAGAAAATATATAATTAAATTTATTCGAATTATAAAATACCACATTTTTTCTCTAATATTGACCATCGTTTACAAAATATTTATATAATTTAATATATAATTTCAAATATTTCTTTTAAAAATTTAGTATCTTTTCAATATATTTTATATATTTGATATTTTTTGAAATTTTTTTTATATATTTTTATTTATATTTATTTTTTTCTAGTCTTTCCTTTTCAATTTTACCTTTTAAATTATTTTTTTAAAATTAAAATAATTATTGTTAATTTTTTAAGTGGCCAATTGTTTAATTTAATTAGTTTTTTAACATAATCATAATAAATGAAAACTAATTACAATAAAATTATAAAATTATTTTTATTTTATTTTATAATTATAAGAATGACAATAATAATTATTTTTTATTTTTTATTATCATAAAAATATTAAGTACAATATTTTTATTTTTTTATATAAAAGTTATTTTGGGTTTAATTGTTATTTTAATTTTTATTTTCGTCCAAAAATATTAAATTAATATTTCAATTTTATTTTAGTTTCAATTTAATTTTGATTTTTGAAAATTTAATACAGGTTTAATTTTTGACTTGCTTAAAAAATTTAATAAAAAAAAATAAATTGCATAATTTTTTAAAAAGTTGTGACCAAATTAAAATTAAAAAATTGAAAGATTAACTTGACATTTTTAAATAAAAAAGAATTAAGAAAATAATTTAACCAAAATTTTAATATCTCTAAAGTATAGTTTGAAAATATGTCACTGTATACATGCGTTTTATGTTTCAAATATATTTATAAGCATCTAATCTTCGTATATGACTAACAATATATGAATAAAAATAAAAAATGCTAATATATATATATATTAATTATAATATTGATATAAATTTTTTACCAAATAGTGTCATTCATGAATCCGTTAATTAGTTAATATTAAAAGTATACTCAATGTTGGTATATATCTAGATCGTTGTACTTTACTTTTATATGTAAACAAAATGTGTAATTACTCGTATGATATCCACTTTGATATAAGTGTGTCAAATCTGGTATCCGTTTTTGAAGAAGTACTTCAATCATGTCCCTTTGAGACGGAGTTGACTAATACCTTTAACGTGCCACGTGTCAATATATGATTTTTTAAAATTTTTTAAATCTTTTGAAAAAAAAAATGTCACATGTCAGGTTCCTGTGTGTGACACGTGGCATTATCAGTGCCACGTGTCAGTGTCATTATCAGACGTCATTGTGTTGATTTCGATTTAGTCCCATATATATCTTTTTGTTTCAATTTAGTATCTACTTATGTCTATCTGATTCAATTTTGATCTAATTTTTTTAATAATTAAAATCTATTTTTTTATAAAATTAAAAGTAATTAAGTATAAAATTATTACAAAAATTAAGTATTTGAAATTTATATTAAAATTTAGTGGTAAAAGTCAATTTATTAAGTCATTTTTAATAAAAAAAATTAGTATAACATTCATACAAATAGAAATTTTGGTTTAAAATTAATAAGAGACAATATTATTCTATTTTGGAAAAAAAAAATTAACAAAACATGAATACTTAATAAAAAGGTAATTAATAAAGTAATATGTTAAAAAGTTGTTTTTAATAAAAAATATTAGTATAACATTTATACAAATAATAAATTTAGTCTGAAATTGAGACAAACAATATAAATATTAGTACTTAATTTTGTAAAAATATTTATACTTCATTAGTTTTAATCTTATAAAAAGTGGATTACAAAAATATTTTAATTATTAAAAAAAATTGGCACAAAATTGAATCAATACACAAAAGAAGGTACTACATTGAAACAAAAAGATATATATGAGAACTAAATCGAAATCAACACAATAACATATGATAGTGACATTGACACGTGGCATTGCAATGCCACGTGTCACACACAGGGACCTGACACATGACATTTTTATTTTTATTTTATTTAAATTAAAAAAATTAAAATTAAAATAAAAATTAAAAAAAAATTAAAGAAATTAAAAAAAACCACAGACTTACACTTACACGTGGCACGTCGTTAACAGCGTTAGTCAACTTCGTCTGAAAGGAACTTGATTGAAGATTTTTTCAAAAGGTAAGATGCAATTGACATTTTTTATAAAACGAGTATCAGATTGACACACTTATACTAAAATGGATACCTTCTGTATAATTAAAGCTAAACAAAATTAACTCGCGATCACCTTTTTTTGGATTTGATGACAAAGTGAGATCGTAAAAAATGATAAAAAAAAATGAGATTATTTTAATTAAAAAGAAAATTAAATAAAAATGAGTAAAATAAGATGTATATTTGTTTATGAGTCATATTTTTTCTTTTATTTTAATAATTTTTTTATTACAATAAAAAACATAAATATTAATTATATACATAATTGATTATGTCTTATAATATAATTTACTACAAGAGATATAGAAACTACCTTGGGAAAATTACCCGCAAATTACATGCATATTTAATCCTTATGTAATAAACAGGATTATTACATACTGAATTCACCCACTAATTCTGATAATTGTAAGCCCTTCCTGTAAATTTATTCACATCTACGCAACAATTTTAACACACTTAATGTTACTCAATTCTTACGATTGTTAGCTTACTTATTTCTTATTTTTATATATTCTTTTAATTTCTTTAACTTTTGGGTCTTTAAGCAAACAAGACATTGATGTTTTGCATTATTTTCGACTCAATCACATCTCTACAGTATTTTTTAAAATAAACTACATAAAACATATTTAATATTATATTAAATATAAGTTTTTATATTATAAATAATACTTTTAATATAAGTCGTACTTATGATTATAATGGTGAGTGTAAGTTGTCTTTTCTTCTTTCATATATTTGTAATTTTTTTTCTTCTAAATTTTATCTATTTCAAAATTTGATCGCACATCGTCGGAATGGATGACATAAAGATTAATTCTAACCGATCAATTTTTTTTTTAATTTTAATTTATTATAAATATTTTTTGTTCTTACTTTTTATTATGTTTTCACCATTAATATTAGTAGGATAATTGATAATACTGAAATTTAGAAATTTGGTTATGATTAGATACTTTGTTTGACGTTCTTAGATTTTCAGTAAGTTCACATTTGAATCAAAGATTTAACTAAAATAAAGGATTTCATATAAGGGGAAGCTATTTAATGTTTTTTTTTAACACAGCCTAATAGACAATCTCTATGTGAAAGAGACTTGGTAACTAGATTTTAGTTTGCAAAAATTATAGTTGGTTAAGAAAATATTTAAATGTTTGAACTTAAATGTTGTTGCGTTTGTATGATAGATGGTTATTTAAGATGTTTTGAATTGAATATTCTTATTGGCATGTTGATCTGATAACAAAATTATGTATGCAAATTATAGAATTTTTGTGAATTGAGTTTTGAATATAATTTAAATAAGGTATAATTAGTCATATAGTACCCAGTTTTGGGATAGGGTGTCAAATAGGTACTCGGTTTAAAAAAGTGTCAATTGCATCCCAACTTTTGAAAAAGTGCTTCAATTAGGTCCCTTTCAGACAGAGTTGACTAACGACGTTAGTCAACGTGCCACCTGTCAGTCTGTGGTTTTTTTTTTTAATTTTTAAATTTTTTTTTAAGAAAATATTTGAAAAAAAAATTAAAAAAAATGCCACGTGTCAAGTCCCTGTGTGTGACACGTGGCATTGTCAATGCCACGTGGCATTGTAATGTCATGTGTCAGTGTCACTATCAGATGTCATTGTGTCGATTTCGATTTAGTCCCCATATATGTCTTTTTGTTTCAATTTAGTACCTAAGTATGTGTATCTGATTCAATTTTGTCCCAATTTTTTTTAATAATTAAAATATTTTTGTAATCCATTTTTTATAAGATTAAAAATAATTAAGTATAAATATTTTTACAAAATTAAGTACCAATATTTATATTATTCCTCTCAATTTCAGACCAAATTTATTATTTATATAAATGTTATACTAATATTAAAAAAAAAAAAAACCACAGACTGACACGTGGCACGTTGACTAACGGCATTAGTCAACTCTGTCTGAAAGGGACCTAATTGAAGCATTTTTTCAAAAGGTGGGATGCAATTGACATTTTTTTAAACTGGATACCTATTTGATACTCTAGCCCCAAACTGGGTACTATACGACTAATTATACCTTTAAATAATAAGTGTACATTTCTATATTTTTTTATAATAGTTTACGAAAATGATATGAGCTTAAAGGACAAAGATTGATTTGAAATGAATAAAAAATGATGTTTGAGCAATTCATAATTGATTAATGGTTTTATTTAAATGAGTTATATTATATAACACGGTGGGATTTGTATATTATATGAAAATGATTGTTGAGATTGTGAGAATTGTATGGATTTTAGGTGATACGTCTGTGAGAATTGTATGAATTTTAGGTGATACGTCTCGGATGATGTGTGAACCATTGTTTAAAAAAGTCATACAAACTAAGATATACATGGTGACACACTCTGACATATGTATGTGTGCATCTTGAATTATGATGAACCTACCTTGATTTTATGATTCGTAAGTTCGTTTGTAAATCCAATATAAGAAAATTATTAAATAATAACTAATTTTAGAGGCAAAAAATAATTAGTCACTATAATAATTAATTTATATACCAATTTATGAACTAAAAATTAGTGCCCAAAATAGCCTTTACTATAAATAAAAGATTATAATTGGTATGTGAATTATAATCTAAAATGAGTATCAAATATTTATTGTCTAAATTAGTCTTTAATTTAAAATTAGAGACTACATATCAATTGTGTTTAAATTAATAGTTATAAAATCTAAACATTAAAAATAATAAAATGAGATAAGAGCTGTCAAAATGGGTTAGAACCTATGAGTCAACCCGACCCACTATAGGTGCGGGTTGGATTGGGTTGAAATTTTTTTACAAATATCAGAAAATGGGTTAATTTTTAACTCGGCCCACACTAAGAACCCGACTCACCCAGGTTGAACCTGTGGTGAGTCGGGTTGGTCACTCATATGTTTTTTTATTATGTTGGGCTTTGCATTTGGGTCGAGTTGGGTCGTCTTTAATTTGTTGTTATATATTAATTTGTATTTTTGTGATATTGGTTTGTATTTGAAATTTAACATCATTTTGGATTGTATTGAAATTAATTTAGATTTTAATCATAATTATAATTTAGGTTTTTTGTGACCAAAGAAAAAAAATTTATATTTTTTTAATTAAGTGAGCAAACCTGTATATTCTAGCAACCTGTGTGATTTAGGTTGGGTTCGAATTTTTTTTTTTGGCTTGTTAATAAGTGAGTCAGGTTGGATTGCTTCACTAAGTAACCAACTCGTAGTGGGCCTGACTAAATTGAACGGGATAACTTGTCTTGACAACTCCAATAGTAATAGAGAAAATCGATAAAGAATTGTGTAAAAAGAAAATTTTGATTAAAAAAATCTTATAAAGAAAATTTTCTTTGTTAATTGACTAATGAGATATACATTACATGCATTACTAATTTTTTATTATTAATAGTTATTTTAATTTAAAAAAATAATTATTTAAATGTATAATAATAAGAATTTGTGCATACGAAAATTATACTCTATAAATATTAATTAAAATTAATTTTTCTTTGTTTCTTATCCCTGGATATTTGAACAAAGAAGACTAGTAGTGTCCACTGAATGACAACGTTGACCAGCAGAATCTATAACAATATATAAAGGGGATTCTATTTTTTTGTACACATTTCAAAATACCAATTTTACCCTTTAAATATAATAATTTATTAAATTTTTAAAAATTGACCGTTACTTTTACAAGTTTATTATAAAATCGACCATCTCTGCTTTTTCTCTTCTTCTTTATTTATCAATGGTTATTCTTTCATCTGTTTTGATATATTTCACTTTATTTTTAATAAATATAATTTTAGTCTATAACAATATATCAAGGGGATTCTCCTTTTTGTGTACACATTTCAAAATACCAATTTTACCCTTTAAATATAATAATTTATTAAATTTTTAAAAAATCGCTCTGCTTTTTCTCTTCTTCTTTATTTATCAATGGTTATTCTTTCGTCTGTTCTGATATATTTCACTTTATTTTTAATAAATATAATTTTAGTTTATATATTAATTTAATAATATTATAATATTATTACCTACTAATATAATATCACAAATATTTAAAAAATGCATACACACAGACACGATAGGGCATGTGTTTATGCTGGTTACTAATAATTTGTAATAACAAGGAACTATTTATTAGAACTAATTATTTCGGAACATATAAAACACCAAAAGGCAATAATAAAAACTCAAATGAAGATAAACAAATATTGTTTATGGAAAAACAAAGAAGCTATCATTCAACAGTTTCATGACACAAATTCCACAGCAAAGGAATGGTATATTTTCATCTTAATTTATTAGAACCTTGAAACCTAAACTTTATTCTTTTGTTATCATGAATTCATGGTAAAACATTTTCCCCAGGTGTTTCACGGCAACTGCAAAGGCAGCGCCCAGCGACGCATGCCCTTGCGCAGCCAGGGTATATGCACTGTATATGACTACATTCTTTAAAATTCTGGCACTTTGTATCAGCACAATCTGCAAAATTTATTCACCCTTAATTATTAAAACCCTAATTGTTAAAGAAATTAATAAGTAAAGAAAATTAAACAAAGAGGAATACCTGTTCCTAATGTTATGAGAAATAAAACTATCAAACAAGGAAACAGTACCGAAGCTTTTGCCATTTCTGTATTTCTGTATCTCTCTTGAAATTGTCTTACGAATCAAAATTTTCCTGGCAAAGTGGTGTCTGTTTATGAGGATTATTTATAAAGAGAATTATAACTGTTCCTTAAAACACTCGTTAAAATATAATTAATATAATTAATTTTATTATTTCTACATTCTGATCTGGAATAATTAATTTTATTAATTAAAATAATATAAATTCATATAACAGTTTTTATAAATACAAATATATCTTTTGAAATTTCTAAACAATATCTCTCTATAACATAAGCATTTTGAAATTTCATTTCTAAGGTCTCTATTGAAAAACAAAAAAATCACTCTCACACTTAAGATCCAAATTTAAATTTTGTGTTTCACTTAAAAGTTTAGTAGTTAAATTATTTATATTGCTATATATTTATGTATTTATAATTAATAATTTCAAATATTAAAATATTTTGTTTTCTTAATACGAGATTTTTTTTTAAATTAAGAGGAATTGTTGCAAAAGATATCAAAAAAATAAGATAAAGAAAACTTACTGAAGTCTCAAATTCATATTTTAATTGAGTTTTTTTTTATAAACTTTTTAGATGTTTAATACTATTTTTTTCTTATTTTTCTTCTAATTTAAACTTTTTTTATGTTTAATTATAATTTAATTTTTAACAACATTAAAATATAGTTATTTTATTATTTTTTAACTTTTTTTGGTAATCATTAAATAAAATATTAAATATAGTTGTACAACACTTATGGACATTTTTATCATTTAATTAAGGGTCTGGCTAACCAGTGTTCGTAGGGAATTGGTTAAGGATAATTAATATACATTGAATCTTACAAAAGTGCATAGTTAAGTGTGATAATAAATGAAATCTGACTTAATAACCATTAATGCAATTTTATTTTATTTTATTTAAAGAACAAAAATGCTCATAAGTGTTGTACAAGTGTGTTTCATAATTTATTTAATGCTCACCAATAAAATTTAAAAAAAAATTAAATAATAAAATAACTATATTTTAATGTTTCTAAAAATTATTATAATTAAACATAAAAAAATTAAATTAACAAAAATATAGTGTTAAATATATAAAAAAGTTTATATAAAAAAAAATCTGAAGCTTTAAGTGATAAACTCTTGAAGTGTCAAAAAGTTTTTCTCGCTTTTTAGTTGAGACCTTACAAATTCCGAACTCCTTATTTTGTATCATAAAGTTATTGTCTAAAAGTTTAAAAAGGTATTTTTGTCTTTATAAAATTTGTTATATGCATTTATGTAATTTTAGTTAATGTATTTAATAATTTTAACTTTCAATGTAACAATAATGAGACCAATGCACATTAACTACTCCTTAACCAGTGTCCATTGGTTAGCATTCTCCTTTAAATAAAATAAAACTCATTAATGGTTAACTCAAAATTCATTTAATATCACACTTAACTATAAATTTTTAAACTTTTGTAAAATTCAATACTTATGAATTATTCTTAACCACTGCTCTAAGGGTACGGGTTAACAGGACCCTATTTATAATGCAATGATAATGAAATAATAATAATTCATTGTGCATATTAAGGATCATTTATGAGAATAATTAATTGCATAAGTTTTTTCATTAAATGCAACAGTTGAGTTAGAAAAACTGGATCACTATGATATTATGGTGGAGTATTTATTATGATGAATGTGAGGACCTAGAAAATGATATTTTAGAATTGATAGTTGTTTAAAAATAAAGAGATTTAGTTATTTTAATATTAAATTTTTTTATATAAATAGGAAGTTTTATCAACAAGTTTCATTATTCTAAAATACATTATTTCTCTAAAAATCACTTTTATATAGTTCTTTGCCTTCTTTATAGGATTTGCCACCCTCTGTTCGTTTGATTGAAGATCTGAGACCATATCAGTGATCCTCATGGGGAATTCTTCAATTTTCTTAAGCCCAATTTATTTTCTCTTGCATGTGAGCTTTCTTTTGCTTGCTTGTTTTGCTTTAGTCTTCTATACGAGGCTCTGTTGATTGGTAATCATAATGATAAGTCTTGATCGTTCTTTTGATATTTTTGTGTGTAGATAGAGCATATGTGAATTTGAAAATGTTGAATTGTCTTAAAGCTATTTGGTCGGGTGAGGGAAACCAAATATGCACTCTTTATATGTTGTAATTATTAGCTTTAATTTCCATGTGTTTCTAGAATGAATTGCGGATAAAAATGGCTTTTTCTGCGAAATCTGGTTTGGTATGTAAAATTGATGTGGTATTGTGTGAATTAGATTGACAACTATATGTTTGAGTGATTGTGATTGATTTTAATTCGTTTTTATATATTAAGCAAGTTGGTACAAGTCTCATTGTATGTGAAATTGTTTTAAACTAAAACACTAAGTATTAAATTGATCAATTGAATAGATCAAATTCCATTTATCACAACATTTTTTTCTGGTTTCTGATACAACATTGAGCAACAACAAAATGACATTGAGCACTAGTTCCATTAATTAGGTATGGAAGCATTTTAGTTCTAGGACGATGAGCATCAAGTACCGTTGAGTGAGTGGCGAAACTTAGACAAAAAATTTAGGGATGCCAAATTATAATTTTTATATATAATTTTTTTTTAGTTAAAAAAAAGTTCTTCATGTTCTCTTTTTATTTCTTCTGCTTAAAACAAACACATATAATAGTAGAATTAAAAAAATGTCTATCATTCGTTATTATATCATGATACCAAATCATGAATACCATTTTAGATAAGTCCTTCGTATCTCATCAATTTGATTTGGTGGGTATTGAGAAATTTAAGGACGTTTTTCCAGGATCGCATTCTAATGAATTTTTAAATTCATTATATGTAACTCTAAGAACTTTAGAGATTTGTTTTTCATGGTCTTATTCTTAGTTCTCATGAAAATTTTCAAGTTTAGTTAATTAATGCATTTTTTCATCTTTACGACAAACCTTCCTCCTTAAAAAAAGAATCAATTATTTTACCATTTATCATAATCTTTCTAATATAAATTTATCACCTTTCAACTATTTAGAAAATGATAAATTTATATTCACAACTCATAATTATCACATTGCAAAATATAAAAAAACTCATACCACTTTAATTAAATAAACAACAATGTATAAATTCAAAACTTTAAAAAATTTACCATAGGCAAGAAAACACAAAATCCCTAAATTTCATAATTAATGGTTATACTAATTTGGGAAAAATTATAATTAAGGTCCATACATAAAAGAATCCCTGAAATCATAATAAGGTTTATACTAATTTGGGATAAACATACTAAGAAGAATCATAAATCTAACATACATAAATCATTATAAGATACTAACGTTGATATGTGAAAGATTAGGCAAAAATGTATATTTCAATCTCAATCTATGTGTTCTCCAATTTCTATTTCCCCGTCTATCTCTTTGTATTTTTTTTCTCTTCATATACTTTCATAATAACTTACATGACAAAAAGATCTTATAGTAAAAACAAAACCCTAATCTCTTTTATAAATCAATGTTTCCATTAAATTTTTATTTTATTTTTTATTATTATTTTCCATAATATAAATTTAATATAAATAATATATAATTATAATTTAAAAAATATTTAAATATATATAAAAAAGAATTTCAAAAAAATTTTGGGGGAGCCGTGGCTCTCCTACGTTAATATGATGTTCCGCCATTGCACTAAGTGTCACTTCTTGCGAATGCTTTGGCGTTGAGCGCCATAAGGTGCCGTTGAGCATCAGTTTTTGCAAAAGCTTTAGCATTGAGCGCCACCATTGAGTGTCTGTGTTGTTGTTTGTTCTGTGGGCTTGTTAATGGATATGAGCATTGTATGTGTTTGGCATAATTCCAGGAATCTCGTGTAAAGATTATATAGTGACGTTCTTGTAGTTTATGAATTGATGTATGGATTGAAGTAAGGAGATATTCTGACGTTCTAATAATCATTCACACTCAAATATAGTAGAATGTGTTATTTAGAGAAGAGTAGTAAAAGGTCCTAGTCTATGAGCTTTGTTTGGCCTAAGGCGCGAAAGGGATTAACCTCTTGTGTGGTAGGGTGAAACCCATTTGCAAGGGCTTTGTAGAGTAGTAGATGCCACCATAAGTGCACCCTCCAGTGGATATGATATCAATGCACGTATTCGGATAATTGAGTCTAGGAAAGTATTTGATTATATGGTTTATATATAGTGGATTGTTTCGATTGCATTGTTTTGTGATATGACATGTTTTATAAATATATGATGTTTCTTTTGCAAATTAGCTTACCATCTTGTGTTGTTTGTCTTATGTGTGTTTGTATATTTCTTTTTGCAATGATCACCTTATTAGTGTGAACATATGAAGTTGCAAGTTTACAGATGATAAGGAGCCATCAGTTAGAGTTATTGGAGGCCTTGGGAGCATAAGTAGTGGTTAATTTTTGTAAAGAGTTTTGTTGGTTTAGTATGGTTATATAAATGTTATATTTCTACAGTCTTATCTTTTGTAGAACTATATTAATATACTTTACACTCTGAATTATTTATCATGAATATTATCGTGAAATATCTCATTATTAGCTTCATGTTACTAAAATGGATGTTATAGTAAAAAAATAATTAAAATTTTTACATGATTAAATTAAAAGTTAAAATAAAAGATTTTAAAAGTCTAAGTTTTCTATATTATACTCTTTTAAGGAGTCAAATATACAATAATATTATAAAATAAACAATTAATTCTTACAAATTAAATTGCAATTATTAATTATAATAAAATAATTTAATACGTAAATGTAATAATTATTTTAATTTTTAAATAAATATATTAATTAATAAATTAAAATTTAAAAATATTTATGTGATTAAAAATAACCTTAATATATATATATAATTTTAAAAATAAAATTATACAATAATATTGTAAAGTAAATAATTAACTTTTGCAAATTAAATTTCGATTATTAATTATACTAAAATAATTCAATATGTAAATATAATAAATATTTTAATTTGTCTAATTAAAATATTAATTAATTAATAAAAATTTTAAAATATACGTTTAAATATAATTTTAATACATAAACAAAAATCATTTATATATAGTTTTTTGTCATTGAAAAAATTTCTACCTTAATACAAGCTTCATTTTCTGAGTACGCAATGAAATATGGACGTGTAAAACTATACAATACGGTGAGTTTTAGAAGATAAGGATAAACCCTCCTAACACTTTCTAAGAGTTCCACCACAATATCACCAATGGGCCATTCATCGTCACTTTCACCATTCCTATCACGTCCACTCATTTGAACCCTTATGTTGTTATTAGACTAGTCTACCTCTACAAATATAAAATCAAAGTTCTTTTAATTATTTTAGAATAGGGTTTAAGTGTTTTCTAATTCAACCCCTTCCTTCTTTTAAAGCACTCTTCATCGTGCATTTATTGGACCTTTCTTTTCATAGAACTCACCGTCACAAATTTTCAAAACCAAACACATATACAATTATGCAAATTTATTATTATCGTCCCATTTTAATACTGAATATATAGATCCAAACATAGGCTTAGCTTAGCCATTAGAATTTTAGTAAGGTTTCAAAATTTTAATACTTGTTCTAAAGTATAAAATTAAATTATTTGAATTGTAATATATTTAATGATGCTAAATCTTATTTAGAGAATAAATAGCATAAAATGTTACTTATATTTTCAAAAGGCCAATAAACACACTTACTCACATATAAAATAAGCCAACATCTCATTCATATTTCACAATAAAAACAACATCTGAAAGTGAATTCAAGTTTCTCTCAACACATTTTGACCAGGTTTTGCCATACAATCGCAAAAGCAGCAATTATTCTCGCATCTCTTTTTGCAAAGGCAGCATGGTAACAAGCAGTGTAAATTTCCACAATCATCTGCAGTGTTGCACTTAAAGTCGCATGCATCAGCAAACTCTGCAAAATTTGTTCACCCTTTATTAGAACCCTAATGATTTCTTAAAGAAAATAATGAATAAAGAAAATTAAACAAGAGGAATACCTGTTCCAAATGTCATGAGAAATAAAACTATCAAACAAGGAAACAATGCTGAAGCTTTTGCCATTTCTGTATCTCCGTGTTAATGTGATTTTAAGAATCAAGTTTTCGCTGACAAAATGGTGTCTGTTATGAGGATTATTTATAATGTAATAATAATAATAATAATAACAAAATAATGAATGATTTTACTTTTGTCATGTAACGATATACGTTGAAGTCAGAGTGAAAGTTGTGCACATGAAGGATTATCTATAAATAACAATTATTAATCGCATCAGTTTTTATTATATGCAACAATTCAAAGAGAAAAAGGAGGTTTCTTCATATCTTATATAAAAATAAAATAAATAAATATATATATATCTATAACAATATATAAAGGGGATTCCCCTTTTTGTGTCCACTTTTCAAAATACCGATTGCGCCTGTGTTACGCTAGTATATATATATAATTTTAATTTATTTAGTATTAATTTTTTTAATCATATTTTTTTTATTCTTTTAATACATTATATAAAATCAAAATTATATATATATATATATAAAATTTGAAATTCTGTAATCATCTTATTGGAATCCGTTTATCGAATTTCAAAATTCGATAATGATCTTGATCGGATTTCAAAATTCAATAATTATCTTAATCGGATTTTAAAATTTAAAATTTTTTTAATTATATTTCGAAATTCGATAATTTTCTTAATTGAATTTCGAGATGTGAAATCTACATAAATCATATTTCAAAATTACCGGATTTCAAAATCTGATATTTTCGTGTTTTATTCCCTAAAGTGTGAGAGGTGAATATTAATGAGTGTGTAAAATATAAGGAGAGAAAGAAACTAATAAGAATAATAATTTTAATAAAAATATTTATATAATATTTATATAAAAATTAAATTTAATTTTAATTTTGAGAGTGATGAAATTAATTTATATTTTAAAATTTTGAGATAAAATAAAAATACAGGAAACAAATTAAGACTAAGACAATTGACATTTGACGTGACATTGACAATTATCACATAATACAACATCAATTTGATACATGACAATTTTTTTCTTAATTTTAAAAAAAATAAAAAATTAAAAATCACAAATAAATACATATATTTTTAAAGTTGTTAGTCCAGTACCAATGAGAATGACATTATTGCATTAAATTTTCCATGACAAGGATCATATTCGTTACCAAAAAGACGTGATTGATATTTTGTTAGAGAACACAACCATAATTTAACAAAAAAAAAAATCTCTATACACGTGCCCAAAGTTGTAAAAAAAGAGTAGAATTGATTGCTTATTTAATTAATATTCCAGTGACCAAATTCAAAAATTAAAAAAGATACTAAATTATCAAACTTACAATTTTTAATTATGTTGATAGATTTCTCAATTTGAAACTTTAAAAATAATCATATTAAGGATCATTATAAGATATGACATTTTAGTTGGATTGACATTCAAAATTTAATAATTATATGTCATCACTTAAAATAATTTATTAAAAAATAAAAAATAAAAACATAGAGGATCAAACTAAATTTTTAGGCACAAACTTACGAGAAAACAAATTCTTTTACAAAAGAAATAAACAAAACAAAAAAGAAACTCAATTTCATAGATCGTTCATTTTGAAGTTTATTTAGTTCTTAAAATGGATTATAAAATCTGAGAGATTACATATTTTATTACTGAAACTTGAATTATTATTTTAGATTCTTCAATTTGAAAAACTTTTGAACAATCTAAGAAAAATTAAACCTCCAATTTTATAAAATAGAAAAGATAAATTAATCATTTTAAAAAATTGGAGTGAAAAAATGAAATCATGAAATATATAAAAAAAGACAAAAAATAACAAAAAGTTGTAACTTCCAATAGATTTTTGGTAACAGATTAAGAATATATATATAAAGTATTAGTGCTAGGATTCCTCTTTATAAGTATTAGTACATATTTAAAAATAGTTTACAGGAAATACAACTATTCTAGGTAAAATTCTTTTCAACTAAGAACAATCAACTGGTGATCAATAACTGACTTACTGTTCATGATGAACAGAATCTATGAATTATCTGGCTAATTGTTCTTGAACTGAAAATACTTCTAATAATTTCAATATTATTTTTCTTACACCTTATATTGAATAAGCTAAATATATATATACTATATTTACAGTGGTGTGTGAAAGAATCAGTATGATTCTACATGTTTTGGGTTATCTCCCACTGCAACTCTGCTTGTGAGGGAAGGCCTCATTGTGACAATCGATGATTCATTAGCCCCAGCTTTAAGAGCAGCTTTTGCAGCTTCCACAAACCTCTTCACTGCATCTTCTGCGTACTTGTTTGCTTCTTTCACAGTCATAGTTTTACCAATGTTCGGGTAAGAGTTCAGTACATAATCACCATTCAGCTGTGATGCAAGCTGGATCAGTTCCACTTGGAATTCTGAAAGACTCGAGTCTTCTCTTGGTCCATGATCCCTTAGTGTCTTGATATCCGGAAGAGTTTCTGTATAAAAATATAACCATAATGGAAATAATGTTAAAAACATAATGCATGAAATAAGCATATCATTTGCATCAAACAGTTCTTAATGCGAAATAACAGATTAAAAAAAACTGTGTTCTCTATTTTGGATGCACATGGTTGGTGTTTCAATATACTTCCAAATCTGGTTTACATACAGACAAAAGTGGCAACTTACTAGGTTTTTCTCAATGCAGTTACCATGAAAGACATAGGAAATTTCCAACACTGCATTCAAGCATGGCTTGCTTGTCAAAAGAACACCAAATTATGAAGCTTTTATATACTAATATGAAGTTAGGTTTTGGTGATAGACCAAATTTTCACACACAATCATTTCTGGTCAGGAAAAGGCTGCTTAATTTGGATGCTTGGAAAAGCTTTTGAATACAAATGAATTCCCCAAAGCATATATTAGTTCAAAGTGCATTGATTGCTACCATAACAGAGTTCCAAGAATGCTGGAATCAGACGTAATGTAACTATCGAAGAAGTAGATGAAAACCTGGACAATCGTTACGAGGAGTGTCACGAATGTGAAAGTACTTTTCAAAGGTACCAGCCCATGCATCTCTCTTTGTCAAGAAATTGGATTTTAAATTGAAAAGCTTCTTTACTGTGGCGGGAATAGATGAATGTTCATACTGAGAATATGGGGTTGGACCCTCTGCTTCATGAATCACTGCAAAATTTGGCCTCAAGCAATAAGCTAATTATCTTACAACTCACAAGTCTACAAGCATAGATTGTCTGAGAAGTGAGAACTACAGTATACACAAAGATTACCAAAACCAGTTTTCAGCATATTACACAAGTACACACAGGAGCATAATTTAGTACATCAGTTTGAAGTAATACAAAAAAAATTCCCGTTAATACTGATAACGGTACACACACATAACTCCATCAAGTGCAAAAGTGAGTATATTCATAAAATTATGTCTCAAAACTCCAATATCAGTACCCACCTACTGGCCAATTAACTCTATGTCAAGACCCAAAATGACATCAACACGGGCATGTACTCTATAAAAACTGCACTGAAATTCCAAGTCCAACAACAAAAACACACTCGGCACGAAGTCAAAATCCCCTGGCAACCCAACAAAGCCAAAGCACATTCAACAAACTGAATCCATAAAACCAAAACAGAACTCATTAACAGCACAAGACCTTGTTTGACTACTGTTTTCTAAAATTTGTTTGTCTCAACACATTTACAAACTTTTATATATTAAAATTATTAAATTAAAAAAAAATGGCTGAGATTTCATCTAGTTTTGAGTAAATCAGATCCACATCTGAAAGTTTTGTCCCACAATCACATATATTTTCTTAACATTTGTTCCCTGAAAACAAGACGAAAAAAATCTACCCATTTCCGTTTTTCGGATTTTTAAAACACTCCTTCTAGAAATAGTATTCAAAATATAATTTAAAAAACAGCTCTTTAAAGTCAGACAAAACCCAAATCATCTCAATTTCCAATGCAACCACAAAAGCTCAAAAATTTCAATAAACGTTGTTCCCTGAACACTAGAACAGATGAACAAAGCAATTTTCAAGTTTGCATGAAAATCATTATAAAAAAAAAAAAAATCAGTTTTTCAGGCAAACCCCAATCATTTCAAATCTGAATGAAGCAACAAAACTTGAAAAAGGTCAAAACTTTCGATCACATACCAGTACCCTTCTCGATCCAAGGCGAGATAAGAAAAGTGGGCACCCTCACACCCAACCTATCAAACCCAAAGTAATAGGGTGGAGCTCCAATGATCCCATCAGGGTTAGGGACACCCTCCACCGGCGTAGCCACATGATCGTAAAACCCTCCATGCTCATCATACGTAATCAACACTGCCATCTCCTTCCACTGAGGACTCTTCCTCAAAATCTCATACACTTCCTTAACAAACATCTGCCCCTCCGCCACGTCATGCGAGGGGTGGTCGTCGTTGGCCGGCAAAACCTCCACGTCGAAGTACCTCTGTTCCACCACCACATAGTTTGGGAGATTCCCCCTCTGGGCGTGCTTCTTGAACTTGAGGGCGTAGTCGTGGAACTTCACCGCGTTCTTGATCTTGCGGAGGCTCTTGAAGAAGAGCGTGGCGGGGATGTTCTGGTAGTAGATGCCGAAGGTGAGGCCGTTCTCGTTGAGGGAGTCGAAGATGGTTTTCTGGGGGAAGCCGAGGACGAGGTTCTTCCGGACGTTGCTCATGGCGCCGTGGGAGGTGGCGGAGTGGATGTAGAACCGGTTCGGTTGGGTCGAGGCCGGAACCGAAGCGAACCACTTGTCGAAAACGGCGAACTCGGTGGCCAGTCTCGTATAGACGGGGAGGGTTTCCGGTTTGAAGCCGCTCATGACGGTTTTGGCCATGCCGGGGAGGATGGTCTCGGCTTGCTGCGCGAAGCCGTTCATAGGGGCCGGATTTAGGGTTGTCTCGTTCGATCCGAAGATTTGCTCGCGAATGGCTTGGAAGGAGTGGCCGGGGTCGACGTCGATGAAGAGAGCGTCGTCGGAGACGGTGACGGCGGGGGATGCGGGGTCCTCCACGGAGAGAGGGTTCGATTCGGTGCCGGTGAGGCCGTCAATGTCCGGGCGCGAGGGTTTGAGCCACCCAAGGACGTGGTCAAAGGAGCGGTTCTCCATCACTATCACCACCACGGTTTTGATCGGACCGGAGAATTTGTGCTTCTTTCCGACGCTGACGGAGACGAGGAGGAAGAGAAGGAAAAGAGACATGGATACCCGCCGGAGACCCATCTCCGGTGAACGGAGTTAGAAAACAGTGAAAGAAAAAGTTATAGTAGTTGAGGTCATAAAGGAGTTGCTGTTAAGTTACTTAATTAAGAGGTGAGTGAGGGGTAATAAAGTAAAAGACGACACTGCATTGGATGTGCTTTCAAATTTAGGATCTTTTGTTCCTGTCTTTGTCTTTTGCTTTTCTACGAAACACCCAAAGCTGTGGAGCTTTTTTTTTAAAACTGAATGAGATGTTATCTGTTTATTAATTTTATTTTTACTTTTTTATAAAAGAAAAAAATATGACAGATGTGAAAAGAGAGTAACTTGCGTAATCGAAAACAATACATTCTTGGAAAAATTATGTGATGACCATCGTAGTTTTGTTGTTTTGTGAAAAAAAAAATTACTCAAGTCTTATTTCAAATTCAAGAGAAAAATAATAAAAAAAAGGAGATGACAATGATGCATTAATAATCTTGAAATGAAATTTAGGTTTAGTTTTTTGAATTCAAAATAATTTGTTGAATTTATAATTGTTTGGATGTTGAAAAAATATGTGAAATGAAATGAAGTATGGGTGTAGAAAAAAAATATTCAAATTTCGTTAAGAAAACGAAAAAGAAAAAATGAGTCATCGTTGGCGCTGTTAGGGTTCGGTAAAAAGGGACCTAATTCAACTCCAGATATTTAGTTGATAAGGTATGCCGCCAATCTTTGAAATAAATAAATAAAATGTATAAATTGAAATTTCTGTAAAAAATAATTTGATCATGTGTGATACTGTTGTGTAATGTTATAAAAATAGGCACTTTTTTGTGCAAAATAAGAGGAATAGTTCAACCGACCAAGATTTAACATTTCAATAATGTCGGAAAAATAAATCTTAGTTTAATCTTCCAAATTTACATCATCATCAGCTCTTTAGAAAGTCTCATTACCAAATTGATTATTTAAAAATAAATATTATTTCCAAAGCACTGAAATTGTAGTTTAATTTAGACTACATTGAGTTTTATAAAGTCACATCACCCTACTTCTTAATTCTAATTAATACGCGTGTCCTTTTTAGAAACGTAAACCTAGACCCTTTAAGTAAAACTTTTTAAAATAAGTCAACAAGAAATTAATGAATATAAATATATAAGTATTTCAATATTCATTAAATTCTTAAATAAAATAAGACAATCTAATACGTTTTTTTTATAATTCGTGTACAAGTTACGTATTAGTAGCAGAATAGAGTATTCAAATTAATTTTTAGGTTAAATATGTTTTTATCCCTCAAATTTTAGTAAAATTTGGAATTAGTTCCTCTTCAAAAGTTTTAACTAATTTAGTCCTCTATTTTTAAAAGTGTGTAAATTTAGTTCTTTTAACCAAATTTTGTTAAATTTATTGGACGTTTGAAGCGCATTTCATGATAGTATTTTAATTGTTTACACCGTTTGACACATTTTTGTTTCAATGTTAACTCAAATATTATTATAAAATGAATTTAAAATGTCAAATAGACTTAACAAACTTTGGTAAGAAGGTCTAAATCCACGCATTTTTAAAAATGAAGAACTAAATTCACGCATTTTTAAAGATGAAGGACTAAATTAGTATAAAATTTCAATAAGAAACTAATTCTAAAATTCATAAAACTTGAAGGATAAAAACATATTTAACCCTAAACTTTATTATATTAGTACGAGTTATTTTTGTGTTTGAAGAATACTCATGACCTATTTTATAAAATAAATCTTCCTACTATTCTAAAATGCTCCTCCTTTGAACATGCATTTTATTATCAATTAAAATTTTAAAAAATACATTTTTAATAAATTTCAATTAATATTAAAATATACATGAAAAAGAGTTTGTTAGATGGTATTGTTTTTTATTTATTTATTGTTTTTGAATTAGTCAAATTTGAATAGTTTGGTCATATGGTAGTGGCATTTGTATTATAGTATTGTGAAAGTTTGTTTGCGCATGAATAACCCTTTCAACCAATTGGTCATTGATGTATATTTATAAGAGGTGGGTTTAGACATGAGGTGACTTGTTGAATAAAATACAAAATTTTCTTTAATTATTTTTCTTTTATATTTCAAAGAATGGAACATTTTGTTGTTCAATAGCATATTCCTTGTTTGGATTTTGATGGACCAGAAGTCGCTCCATTGTGAAAGTGAAAGGCACTTGCACTAACAAATCATATACCTTTACCTCAACATTTTAATATAAATGTAAAAGGTTATTGTTTATTCTAAATAAATATTATATTGGTTTTGTTTATGTCTTTGTTAAATTAGTTCATCAATATTTAAATTTTTAGTTTCTATTTGATTGAATGCTACTTTAGCCCTTTATAACTAATAGGTTGAATTTGAAGGAGAGCGGGTAAATTGACAAATTTAATTGAATTTGAAAGTAAAATATGTATTTTTTTTTTCTTTTGAGGAATTTAAATCTATCACCGGCTGATTTTGGAAGTTTTAAAATAATTTAAGTGATGTAATAGATAAAAAAAATTATTACAAAATTGTTTTTTATGTTAAAAGTAATATAAATGATTTTTGGATCAGTTAAAATAATTTAAAAATAAATCTGTTAATGAATAGTTTTGAAAAAAATAATAATAGTAATAAATAAATAATACAATTAATTTGGTATAAAAGATATTTAGATACTAATTATTATTATTATGGTTAAAAATTTATTGACATGCTGGTTTAATTCTGTATTAATTTTCATTTTAATAATAATAATCGTAAAAGTTATGTTTTTATTTTTATTATTATTGTTATTAGACATTTTTTAAAGTTTCAAAAACACACGTATGCATTGCTCTTAAAGAATCGATTCCAGCAAACTAAGAATCCATTTCCAACACTCCAATTCACACAGGCAATCTTCCATGGCATTCCACAGCCACCTTTCCGCTGCCTTGGCCACCATGGATGCGCACAATCCATCCCATCCTTATTTCTACTGGGTTTTTCCGTTAATAATCATGTAATTCATTCGTGGCGGATCTTCATGACTTTAGAATTATGTTAATTATATTAACAAGAAAATTATCATTATTCACAACTTCAATTTTGATGAAAAAATTTTAATCTAATAAAAATAATTAACAAAAAACGACCAAATTGAATCAATTTTTACAAAATTGGAATCATATTAAAACTAAAAACACTAGAAGACGAATTTAATATTTTTGAACGAGAATAGGAACCAAAAGAGTAATATCCAAATTTTTTATATATACTAGTAAAAATATTGTATTTAGTTTTTTATGATAATAAAAAATAAAAAAATTATAATTATTGTTATTATTATAATTATAAAATTAAATACAAATAATTTTATAATTTTACTATAATTGATTTTCATTTATAATGATTAAATTTAGAAAATAGTCAAAAAAAATGGCTAAATTAAAAAAAAAATCACTTAAAACATAATATTAATAAAATAATTATTTTAATTTTAAAAGTATTTAAAAGATAAAAATGAAAAAAAATATAGATGTACGAAAAAAATAGAATATAAAATATATTAAAAATATTAAATTTAAAAAAAATTATATTTAAAATTATATAAAAAAATATATAGATATAAAAAAATTTGGAGAGGGGGCCACGACCCCTATGTCAAGTGAAAGGGTTGAAGCATAATAACACTACTCATAATGAGTTAAACAAGAGATGTTATTGTAAGAGTCTATTTATCATTCACAAATCTTGTCGCTTAAGTTGATGGAAGGAGGTGATTATCCTGCTAATTTGTGCTTTCAATTGCATATTTGAAGACGTTTTTTCATGTCACATGTTCCAAAAAATAAATATGATTTGTAATTATTCTGTAATCTCAAGAAATGAGTTCTCTAATGAAACAATTAGATTATTAATATCATGCTTCCTAATATGTAAAGAAGTTGAATATATTTTTTTAAAAAATAAATTTGTTCTTTATTTTTCATTAAAATACTTTTTTTAAGTTTAAGATTAAAAAAATTTATAATAATCAAATAAAAAAAATTCAAAGGCACAATTATTAGAAGATAAATTTATGATAATTAAAGTCACAATTAAAAATTGATTATGAAAAAATATAGTATATTATTATTTTTTATATTTATAAAAAATGAATATACAAAGTCTCGTGAGATTAAAAAAATAATGCTAAGTATTAAACTAATATTTTATTATCAAGTGATACAAAAAGAGATTAATTTTTTTTTCAAAAATGAAAGTAAACTAAAGAAAAAATAAAAATAGTGAATTTGTGTATAACTTACTTTTTTCTTCATAAAGAGAGAAAGAAAATATATGAGAGTGGAATGAGTACAATATGTGATAAACTCAATAGATAATAAAAAAAATATAAGTATTTTTATTCTTTATTATAATTTATTTTATATTATATTATTTATTAACATTAAATTTTGTGTTATAAAAAAAATAAAAAAATTTAATTTAATTTTTATTAATTATTAATTTGTATATTACATATAATTTAAAATTTTTTAAAACATTTAAAATTTTCAAATATATAAATATATTAATTTAAAAAAATTTGGGAGGTATAATGGCCTGTTTAATCTCTCCCAAAATCCCTAGTTGCTCCCGTATATAAGTTACAAAACTTTAATTTTAAAAAGAAAATATAAGAAACATAATAATATTTTATAAATTAAAATAATGTGTACCAATATTAATTTACAAAAGATATTAATTTTAGGGTGTACATAAATTCATTTTAACTTATAAATAAGATAATTTATCCTTTTTATAATTTAATTATAAATTTTCTCATAATTAAACTTGATAAATATAATTTTTTAATATTGTTTAAATTTAGTTAAGTTTAAATATTTTATCAATTTAAATATTTTTAATTTATTTTTTATTTTAACATTTTTAAAAATTTAATCGATTCCTTTCATTTAATTATTTTGATTAACTTTGTGCTAGGTCATAGAAGTTATAAAGAAGACTGATGATCTAATATATTATTAATTAAACTAATAATAAAAGTCATTTGTTTTAACTTATAAATAAACACATTTGTAAATAACCAATTCATTCAATATAAATCAATATTAATTCTTCTTATTTATATTGAGCTTAGATTGAAGCATGTTTATATTTTTCTTAGCACTTTCAGCAATAACAATCCATACAAATTTCTTAAAATCAAACACTATGTCAATATTTTTTTAATAAAACAAAAAAAAAGTATGTTTTTAATATATATATATATATATATATATATATATATATTTTAAAGTTTTTTATATTTTTTTAATGAGAACTAATTAATAAGTTAGTTAATTTGATTTTTATTTATAAGAAGTATAAGTAGTTTAATATTTTGTTTTTTATTATATGTATTATTCCACAGATCCACCTATTTGTATTTAATTCCACATTTATCAAATTGATCAAGAAGGAAATCTAAAAAGAACTCAAAAGTGTGCCTCATATATAAGTAGGTATAAATCTCACCTTATAATCTAATTTTGTTAGATTGAATTTGGAATAAAGGTCACCTCTTAACATTATAAATTTAGTGTAGTTTTCATGCTTTGTATTTTTTTTTATAAAGTTTCATAAATTGAAAATGAGTAACAAACTTTAACATGTAGCATATCATTTAAAAATATATTCAATCACAACACACTTATGTAAATAATTTATTCAATAGAGGTGAATATTAACTCTCCTTTATTTGAATTATAATATATGTCTAAATTTTCCTAAGCACTTTTAGGAATCTCATAACCATCCATATAATCTTCTCAAAATCAAACATTATACCAATATTCCCTTGATAAATCCTCCAAAGAGGATTGAAAAAAGAGAGTAAAATCTTAATGAATAACTATTTATTTATCAAAACCCAATTGGAACACTTACCACTAGGAGAAAAGTTATAACTATTAGTCAGAACATAACTCACCAGGAATTAAACTCGTGACCTTGACTCTGATACTAATTATTATAATCGAGTACTTACCACTAGGTACCAAAATTTATAGCTATTAGTTAGGACGCAACTTTTTTTACTTAAGAGTGTAACACACAAGTCATAGCGTCATTATTCGATTGTGACCCGACATACTTGGCCTCAGTCACGAGACAATTGATGCCACCTACAATAATATTAAATATCATTATGAAGATCAACATTAAGAAATAAAAAATTTACAAAATTATGGAATCAAATTAAACCATATGATGGGTGGGTCTTTCGGGATAGACTCAATACTATGTGACCTAAACTCAATTTACATAAGAGATTAATATTACTTCCAACCAAGAACTTTAACATAAAAGATTTATAGGTTTTAATCGGATGTGAAACTTCAACTCATTTTTGAATTTTCAAGACCATACTCATAAACACATAACCATACTCATTTAATGTAAAATTTAGACTTACACTTACCATACTCATAAACACATAAAATCATACTCTTCCAAATATAAATAATATCATCAAAAAAAAAAACATTTTATACATCTTATTTAATACATTACTTTGAAAAATAGGTAATTTTGAACATGACTAGCAAATCATTCATTCATGAAATATGATATTACATATTGCCAGTCATGCTCAAAAATACCTATTTCACAATAACGGTGATTTGCCTCCATCTTCCATTCCATCTATCTTGTTGAAGGATGCTTTCTTAATGGAACTTTTTATATTGGCAGAAGATGAAAGAGAGAGAGAGAGAGAGAGCATGCTACTTTCAGAAACTCCTTTGAGATAGGAGAAAGGGTTGAGGAATCTTGTGTTACCATTAGGTCATATTAGTGCTCATCCAACAACATCTATTTATAGAGACATTACTCAACCATTTGAGTTCAAAAATTCAAAATATTAGTACTTACTTGAATTACGTTGCATTGAACAGAATTCTTTTTGTTCATTATTAAATATTAAAATTTGAATAGCTGTAACAGAACCAAAAGATTTTTCTGATAAAAAATAAAAGTAGAACTAAAATATTATTTTAAAAAGAGTTATTATTGTATCTATTATAAGTACCGCACAAAATCCTGATGAATTGATAACCAAATTTGCATTTGATTTTATGTTTTATTATCTTTTAAATATTTTAATTTATGGCGTACATTTAAGTTTAATTTTGTTAAATTTTGAGAAAGAAAACATGTTTCCTAGAAAACTTTATATATGTGAAAGTGGAGGTCAAAATGCATATATTTATTATATCATAATAAATCATTAATTTTGAAATCAGCATGAATAATATTTCAAATATTTACTAAAGATTAAAATATCTTGTTGATTAAAATTTATATGATATGCATCTCAAAGCTTTGTTGTTTTTCTTTTAAATAAAAGGGGATAATTTAAATAGATATTGATATTTTGACTTATCTTACTCTCAAAAAATTTGAATATATTATTAATTTAAAAATTGTGACTTATTCAATGTCTCATATTTTTCTGTTATTTAAAAAAACTACAAAATTATTAATTTGAAAATTAACTTTACGTGAATCTCTTACTCTTTTTACTTGTATTACTCAAAAGACATGTACCTTATCTTTGTCCACTTTTTCCTATGAAAATAAAAACTAATAAAATTATTGTTATTATTATTTTAATTGTAAAATTAAATATAAATAATTTTTATAATTTTATTGTAAATAATTTTTATTTATTTTGTACATAATTTTTTAATTAAAAATAGTTAACTTTTATAAAACATTCAAATTAAAAAAATATATTTAAAAGATAAAATTGATAAAATAATTATTTTATTTTAAAAAACCTTTTATTTAAAGGATAAAATAGAAAAACAATTATAGACAAAAAAAATATCGTATAAAGATAGATATAGATATAAGATGTAAAATATTAAGAATAAAATATTAAACTTCTATATTTATATTTTGATACTTTCTAACTTATTAATTTTACAAATAACAAAAGTAATAATATCTTATACGAATTTTTTTATTGAACAAAATAATAAAATAAGTTATTAGATAAAATTGGCATAATCAGTATTCCATACTTTTTATATTATTTAGAAGACTAAAAGACGTGAATGATTTTAAGAGTATTTTGATGTACGATCAAATTAAGTATCATTGCTATTTTTACATTTAGCGTTTACTTTAGGGTGATTTTGGTTTTCAAGATTTGTTTGTTCTTCTTCTATTGTATATTTTTGAAATAGATTAGTTAAAAAAATCTTACTATAATCACTTTAATAATACGTTTGAATGGTGATAATACAAGTAGATATGTTAAAAGTGAGCCAATCTGGTCACCAGTCGGGTTAAAAATAAGAGTCCAATTCGACTCACTTTATGGTGAGCAAAAAATTTTACAATCCGGCTCAATCCGGCTCAATCCTCTACGGATTGGTGGATTAAGTGGGTTGACTCACCAACTCACGTAAAAAAGAAAAAAATATATTTTTAAGGATTCAAATATTTGAATAATTTTTGAAGTAATCTATGAATGACAATCAAAATAAAATTAAGAACCAATATCTTCATCATACTGACTACCAATATATGATAACTTGTTTTAAATAAAGTGTTTATATAGTTCAAGAAAACATGACTAATATTATACGGTTTTTGTCATGTTATTCAACAAAGTATAAATGAAAAAACTACATATTTTTTGTCATGCTAATTTAGAAGAAGATTTTGTCTATAAGATGGTTGTTTGAGTAATTTACTATAAAGATAACAATTAAATATTAAAGTATCAACGTATATAACTTAACAATCAAATTAATTAAATAATTAAACTATTTAAATATTATTGAACAATATTTAGCATTTAAAAATATGAAATTGTTAACCTATACAATTAGGAATAGTAAATAATTATAAAAAAATTGTAAAAGAATGTTGGTGGATTAAGTGAGTCAATTCATTTTTGAAAAAATTTAATTTTTCTCAACTCAAGATTAAAATCTATTTTGACATCTATAATACAAGATTTTATGGTCAACCATATGTTTGAAATATACATAAAATTAATAAAAAAAATGTTTTAAAAATATTATCTTGTTCAAATTACTTTCATTGTCTCCTATGACATTATTTGCAAAAGTTACTGAACAAAAATTATAATTTGATGAAGATAAAAAAATTGTTTAAAAAAAATTGTCTTGTTCAAAGTACTTCTATTATCTCCTATCACATTATCTACAAAAGTTACTGAACAAAAATTATAATTTGATGAAGATAATATTTTAGGCAATGAAAGTAATATATAAGAATTAAAAAAATTAAATATTCATTCAATGTAGTTCCAACATCTACACCCAAAATTTAAACATTCTCTATCTTATTAAGACCACTTTAAAGGTATATATGACGGTGACTCAAGATATTGACGTGTAATTTGAAAAAGATATCAAATTCACGAATTTTTTTTAAATAAATGCAAAAGTGTATAAAACAATATTAAAAAATCATTTCAAGCACATTTTTTAAGACATTTTATTTTAAAAATTATAATTGAAAACCAAAACTAACAACTATACCAAAAACGTACTAATTTAAATTCTTTTCTTAAGAATCTGGTATTACATTACAATCATATTATTAAAGTCAAATAATAGATTCTTACTTCTATAAAAAAAAATAATTCACTGTTTATTGTTTACAACAAACAGACTTTACAAAAGCTAGCATATCCTGAAATTCAAGCTGATGAGTGTCCCTTAACTTGGCAATCTTACCCATTTGGGTTACAAACAGATCATACCTTCCAGTCTCAACAATCTAAAACCTTGAGAATTTCAAAATGGAAGAGGGAAAACCTTGTGAAACTAACAGCTTCAAGTAAGGAACATTATACAAACAAGAGCTGTAGTGGACAAGTGTTCACTATTTGAACAATCAATGAACAAACTTCCAATGTGAAATTGGTTATGCAGATACAAATTTATAGCCTTTACCATCTTCAATACCATATGTCTTATGCCTGTTCTTTCTGCCATCTCTTTGAGGGAAATTTGCAGAATGGTGAGAACCATTATGAGTATGAGAAGATGATCTATCTGTATAGTCTTTGCGGATTTCCCACAGAACCTCTGCACAACTCTGCATAGATGGCCGTGATCGCCTCACCGGTGCAAGGCACTGGAAAGCTAGCTTCAGAACCTTTTGCACTGCTTTGTTTGATACTGGATTTCTCTTTAGTCTTGGATCCATGGCAATCACTATTTCTCCTTGTTTCAACAACTGCATTGCCTGCATGCCATGCAAATTATATAAGCTAAGACTTCATTGAAGTGTACCATGTTCTCACAATTTCATTGCAATGGTCATTATAAAACACAAAACAAGTCGCTTGGTGTGCTCTGCATTTTATGCTGTTTGTGTTGGGAATAGTAAGTGTGAGTCAAAAGTCTCACATTGGATAGAATAGACAAAGTTAAACATTATATAAAAATAAAGACTCATGACACCATTACTTTAAAGTTTTGGGATAAAAGTGGTGTCAAATACCTTATATATGTAAGACTAATATCATATATATGTCGACCACAATCTCTCAATGACTATAACCAAAGAATATGAAAAAAAAATAACCCAACAGTTTGCAAATCTAATTCAACTTGCTAAACAAATTTAACGCGAGATTGAATTTGATATATTTTGGTCTCCAAACGCGTTTCTTAGCTAACACGCTCTCAGCTAACATTGAAGCAAGAACGTATCAAACAGTGTAACCAACTCATATACTAACATAAAACGTGTTTGACGTGTCAAAAAAGTTAAAAGAACTATATTCATTTATTTTTGAAGCTTGGAGACTAAAATGTATCAAACGGTTCTTCTATATGCATTAGGTAGATTGGACCAACTTACCCATTTTATCGTAACTCTCTCACTGAGAGGTCTCTTTGGTTCAACTGCATGTCGTCCTGTGATCAATTCAACAAGCAACACACCAAAGGAATAGACATCACTTTTTTCAGATAGATGGTGCGTTCGCATGTAATCAGGATCTATGTACCCAGCTGTTCCTTTGATTTGAGTTGAAATATGGGTTGCAGCAGGGTCTTCTGAACCCAACCGAGCAAAACCAAAGTCTGCTACTTTGGCCCTTAGTTTATCAGTGATCAAGATATTTGATGCTTTGATATCCCTATGAATAATTGGATGATCTGTGAATCAAACACATACATTCTAGATTAAGACCACAAACAAGACTAAATTATTACATTATCAGGAACAGTTGCAGATACAGAGTAATAATTAAGCCATCCAAAATTTGTTCTAACACATTTCTTATTTTGTAACCTAATTATAATGACACATACCTGTGTACATGTGAAGGTAAGTAATTCCATGAGCTACATCAATGGCTATGTCCAGACGCTCACCAATTTCTAGTCCATTTCCCCGAACACCTGCATTAACAAGTGACAATTTTCTGTATGTCAATATAGGACACATCTGTTTGGATTAAAGTTTGCAAACTTAGTTCATGTTTTGCTTATACAAAAACTACTTTTAGACAAAAATTGACCTTTGAACACAACCAAACATGTCACAAAATTGAGTTTATTCTTCAAACTGGTTTGGAGCATCCACTATTTGATAACTGTACAACAGGGCAGTACATAGACTATGAGGGATTGCTGAAATCATTAGAGTTTCTTTATAAACATGCTCACCATCTAAATGTTCTCGAAGAGTTCCATTACTAACATATTCAACAACAAGAATCTTTTCATCTCCATGCTCCAAATACCCACGCCACCTTACAAGGTTCCTGTGCTCAATTTTTGACAAGGTGTTTATTTCATTCTTGAACTCAGCTAAGTTCTTGTTCTGTAAATCCTGCCAACAAAATTTTCCTATATCAGGCTCATTGATAAAAGCTAAAACTAAAATATGATCAGTCTCACATATTATGAATATGCTTCTCTCACTTCAACTTCAATTGAAAAGAGTCTAGAAAGATGAACATCATTATGTTATGTCATACCTTCTTGGCACGCTTCACAGCAACGAGGGATCCATCATAAAGCCTTCCCTTATACACTGTTCCAAACGCACCTTCCCCAATCTTATTGTCTGGAGAGAATTTTGCTGTTGCCTTGTAAATTTCCTCAAAGGTGAAGTTCCCAACTCCAAGGTGGCTACTTGAAGTGCCAGATGATGTAGAGGATTGAGAGAATACATATTTTGATGAACTCCTAGAACTATCAGACGATACATCTGCTGAAGCTGCAAATTACAAAAAAAAAAAAATTAGTTTTGGGAAAACCCATCACAACGCAATCTCACAAACACATGATATGCCCTAGGCTAAGTACAATACCCTAAAAGCATTGACAATCTTTAGATAAAAAAGGGTTGACTTGACAATGAACAGATACAGTATGAAATCAACTCACATAACCAAATTGCAGAGAAGAAAGCACAGATCTTTATTCAAGAAACTTACACGATACCCCTCCGACCTTGTGTGTGGTCTTTCCATCTTCACTCTGAGGGGATTCTGAGGCAAATTTTCTTTTCCCAGATAGAAAAAATGAAAAAAAATTCTTCACAGAATTGAAATATGTCAGAACAGAATGGTTCTCAACACTGCGCTTGTGGGTGCCATTGCCTGCACCTCTATCTTGGACACCAACGTTCCTTTTTCCTTGATTAGATTGATGCAAACTGTGAACTGGTGTTTTCTTCATTTGCATAAGCTAATGCTATTGCATATCATCTCTTGTAACCACCAAATATCAAAAGAAAGATGATCTCAAAGGCTTCCATTTCATGCGTTTTGTTCTTCCAATGTGAATTTGCTTCCTGCAAGTTGAAGTTATTATTTTATAACTAAAAGTCCTACCTTTTGCATCCCACAGGTCAAAAGATCACCAGCTAAGAAAAAAAATGCATTAAAACCATTCCAGGTCCATGGCCAGCTGGAGTTTGACCGGAATGTGCCAGTCATAGTCAGCACGCGGTTTTCCTAGGGTCCTTCCTAATGTCTTTTTTTGAGGTATCATGAAAGACACAAGTTACTGATTATGATCAAACGAACTTTTAGTATAAACAAATGTTTAAGAGTGGATCTGTTTTTTTTTATTCTGAAAAGTGGTTCTGTTAAGTATTTGAATGAGATTTTAATGATTGAGAAATGAGTAATCAACCTTTATTTCTTCTAAAGTGCAAATATTTTGAAATGGGTCACTGTTTATACAAATGGGTCAAGTCAGCAAAAGTTAGAATTTAAGCAATTTAAACTGTGAATGGAAAGTGGGAGAAGGTAATGAACTAGTAGCAGATGTTTCATGTGAAGGTGTAATAGTTACTACTGGTGTTTTTTTTGTTATTGATAATTTTGTTCATATGAAAATAATGATGTTGACTATGATTTTTTTTTTTCCAAAATGAAAAAACTGCGACCAAGAAAATACTATGTGTTTGATCCATAGCTGTCAGTCAGAAAATAAGAACATGTCTCGATTTGTTCTTTATCTTGTGATGGAAGAAAAGACATTGTTTGAGGATTCCTGGAAACTGACAAAGAAATTCTAGGTAAGAAGAAGAAAAAACATTCGCGGAAGTGAAGCAGAAGACCATGAGAATGACATGCGATTGATTTACAATGTCAATATACGAAAGAGGGTCATCGAAACAGTAACTAGATCATTACTGTTTTTGAATTGTAGTGTTGAATATGCTTCTGATTCAAACAAAATTGTTCTTTCTAAGTGCGTGTGATTTATAAAACAGAAAAAGTCACTCACTAACAACTTGTATTCACATTATTTCTGAGAGAGAATGACCGAAGATTTGAAGATTGTGGAGATACAAGACTTCATCTTCATGTTTGTTTTATACCAGTTTTATAAGGTATCATCATATCTAAGGAAACAAAAATAAAACACAACAATTTGAACGCGCATATCTGAAAAATATCTGAAACTATGTTATTGCCATGATTGACCTATGACCCATGTGTGAACCTACTCACTCAGTTTCAAGAAAAAATGTTATTAACACTACATTTTCTAACATATTTTTATTAGTACGTTTCTAATTATTCAAAATTATTAAAATTACAGAAAAACCATATGTTTGCAGGCCTCTTCCCTTATTTGATAAGTTCATATCCTACTTAAGTTATGTTAATTTTAGAAAAATTAACTAATCAGAAAGTATAATATAACGAATGAATATATTAAAATATGTGTGAAGAAAACACGAAGAAGACAATATATTGATTTAGACCTATCTATTATCTTCATTAACTTCAACGTAACGTTAGGGGGAAATGGAATCTCGCTTTTGTTTGACTTTTCTTTGCTACTTTGACTGGTCTTATAATAATTATCATTATTTTAATTAATAGGCAAATTATTTAATTTAGTCTTCAAGCCAAACAACTTTGTTCATTGTTCTATGTTCAGATAGTTTAAAATTACAATTTACAAGTTCACTTGTAAATCGCTTTTGGTGGATTAAATTAAATTAAAATTTATATTCTAAGCACAGGTAATAATAAAAAATTAGTTTAGAACATTTTCTATTGTTATAAATAATTCTGCAAACCCCGATACTTTAGGAATTTTAAGAAAAAAAAATTATATACATATATATATATATACATATATATATATATATATATATATATATATATATATATATATATATATATATATGTATATATATATATATATA
>Ga0214542_1001385_pt1 | contig 49587 bp, 20 predicted proteins | sample CNSS1metaG_FD_160096 | JGI IMG/M metagenome (GOLD analysis project Ga0214542, IMG submission 160096) | Root nodule microbial communities from cowpea collected in UCLA plant growth center, Los Angeles, California, USA - CNSS1 | ecosystem: Host-associated > Plants > Roots > Nodule | place: USA... | reverse complement strand
TTATTTATTTGCAAAAAATATAAAAAACAAAACTGGACAAAAGAAACACATTTATAATCCTAATATAAATTCAACAAATAAAATAAAAACAGCATCAACACAAATAAGAATAAAAAAACATATTAATAAAAAATGAGAATAAAAATGTCGGTACATACAACACAATAATAATGAGATTCAAAGAATATAATATGTCAATATCTTGAAAAAAAAAATTTTATTATTCAAAAGTTAGAAAATTGCGAGAAAACGAAGATCCAAGAAATAGAGAAATTGAGAAATTGAGAAGGAAAAATAGAGCCATCTAACTTTTCAAATGTGAGGTTTGAATCTCAACAATGAAAGTTAATTTGAGAAGATCGTGTTAAGGAAAATCAAAATTTAAGTTTGATGTATGTGTAAATGATTTGAAGTGTTATCATAACGGGTAAAATAATTACATGCATTGAAAATTTCGAAAATGAGTTTTGGCCTTACTAATGCATGTAAGAAGAACTTTCTTCCAATATCTGATTCGGTTGATGTACTCTGATTATATGCCAAGATCGGAAACGCTGCAGCAAAAAGAATAGTATTAGTAACAGTTGCTACTCTTGTGTAAATTGTTGGAAATTAGGGATTGAGATCCAAATCAGTATTTTTACCTGAGAAGAGAAAAGAAGAGTACGATTGTACGTATCTCCAATTCTATTTGCCACCCTTTATTGAGATTTTGGGTCTGTTCATCATTTTCTTGTTTTCCCACAAATTGCAATTATCATTCTGTGTTTGATGTCCTTTTATAGACCTTCGTTCTCACTTTGCAAAACATTTCCAACGTCTATCTACGTGTATAGGATCATTATTAACATAAGTGAACGCTCACTCTAACGTATAGAAGTTTCCTTTTTGTTGTTTTCTGCTTTTGAAACATGCACCAATGTCATTTCTCACCCAAATGCTGCTATCATTTTGGGTTAAATATATTCTTGGTCTCTATGCGAAAATTAGAATTAGTCTTTTCTCGAAATTTTGGAGTAATTTAGTCTTCATCCTTATATATGTGTGACTTTATTCCTTTTAACCCACTTTTGTTAAGTTTATTTGATGTTTTGAACTCTCTTTGAATGCATTTTTTAGTTAACATTGATGTGAAAATATGTCAAACGGAAAAAATAACTCAAATGTTATCATAAAACACATTTGAAATGTTAAATAAATTTAACAAAATTTGGTTAACATGGCTAAATACACACATTTATAAAGATAGGAACTAAATTAGGTCAAAATTTCGAAGAAGAACTATAATGTCAATTTTGATTAAAAGTTAAAGGACCAAATACATATTTAACCATTTTTTAAAGACTATTTTAAATATATTTTTAGTCCCTAAATTTCATACAAAATTGGAATTTGTTTCTGTTTGAAACTTTGACACATTATAGTCCTCAAACTTTAAAATGAATGGAATGGATATAATCCTTTTAACACAATCTTGTTAAATTATTTTGATGTGTCAACCACGTTTATTAACTGACATTGAAGCAAAAATGTGTCAAACAATTTAAATAAGTCAAATGCTAAAATGAAACGCATTTGACACAACAAAAAATTTAATGTGAAGGTGGGTGTTAAAAGGACAACATCTATTCATTTTGAAAGGTTTGAGACTAAAATGTATCAAAGTTTCGGACATGGACGAATCCAATTTTGTGTCAAAAGGGAGACAAAAAACATACTTAACCCCTTTTTTATAACTTCATCTTTTTAATATATATTTTCTTGAAGTCATACATAGAATAGAGATAAGACCAAGTATGTTTTATGAGATTGAGGTGGACTAAAAATTTATTTTTTAACATGATATCTTATGTTAGAACCTATTCACTCCTTAACAATTTTTAATTAACTTTATTGTAAATTTTAATTAATACTTTAATGTTAATAAATACGAATGAGCTATTTATTTAATGAAATAGTAAAGGCACAATTACTCTTGCAAACTCCCAATTAAATTACTAAAAACACACGCAATAAATAAATAAATAAACATATATATATAGATATATATATATATATATATATATATATATTTTATTAACACTTATAATATATACTCAGAAAAAAAATGATATATTTATAAGTTATATAATGTGATAAGAAGAAGAAAAGAATAAAAAAAACAAAAATATAATAATTATACACAAAATGGATGTATATATATTTCATTATTCTTATTGATAACCTTCTAAATTATCAAAGATTGATGAGTTAAATACACCAATTCCCTTAACTTTTTTAAAAATTACAGCATAGTGTTTGTTTTTTTTTTCCTTCAATGTATTTTTTTGTAGTTTGAAAATAAAATAAAATTCCAAATTACTATAATAACCATGTTAATATATAAAAAGTAATACCAATAAATAATAAGTGTAAATATTATATTAATATGCTTAAAAATATCCATCTTAATTTTAAATAACATATAAATAATCTCAGTTAATTCAAAATATCCATCTTAAGATTTTGGTTCAATATATTTTTAGTCCCTTAATTTTAAGGTTTTGTTTGGATGGAATGATTATTTGAATTAAGAAAAAGATAATGAGAAATTAAGATATTTGAGATGAAAATTTATTAAAATTAATGAATGATAAGATAGATTTAATAAATTAAAAAATATTTTAATTAATAAAAATGTAAATTATTATTATTTATATTCATTATTATTATTATTATTATTTACATTATTATTATCACATTATATTATTATTTTATTAGTATTATTTTATATTAAAATTAACTTTATTTAAAAATAAATTAATTATATTTTCTTTGTAAATCTCTTCAACATTGAAGAGAAAGTGAAATAAGACAAAAAAAAAGTTTCTGTATGTTGAAACAAACAGAATGAAAATTAGAATTGGTTCATTTTCAAATTTTTGAAGAATTTAATTTCTTATTTTAAATATGTGCGAATTTAGTCATTTTAACTAAATTTTGTTATTATTAGTTAACATTGAATCAGAAATATGTCAAAGGGTATAAAAGACTCAAATGTTAATCTAAAATAGTTAACATTAAAATGAAAATGTGTCAAATAATATAAATAAAATAAATATTTCAATAAAACATATTTCTAAAGTTTGAGACTAAATTAAATCAAAATCTTGAAAGAGATTGAATTCAATTTTATGTGTCAGTTAAAGAATAAAAAAGATATTTCATCTTAAAACTTTTAACTCCAAATAACTGATACATTTTAAAATCATCTTAAACTAAAAATATAATCCAAAATCGTATAACATCAACTCATTCATGTACATTTCTATAACATTATAATTAGGATCTTAAAAGAAATTCAAGAAATATTCATATCTTGAAATATCTTCTTTACCCCATCTATAATAAAAATTTAATTAAAAATAACAAAAGACTAAGTAATAGATAAAATTTATATAGTAATGATAATGCTCATAAAACAATTCTTAAATTATTATTATGTTTATTTTGAGGAAAATGAAGGGAAAAGTGGCAGTTGGAAAGTAAATAAAACCTAGATATTCTCTTCACCGCATTATTTGAGTTGTATTGTCAGAGTAATTATTTATTTTATTTTTTTAATCATGACTGTTTAATCGGATTAACCGAAGTTCTTAAGAACGTTTTTTGACTCAACTTAATTCAAACATTGGGTGGACCATATTAGCGAACAAAATACAGATATAAAAAACGGTACAAAATAGTTTTCAACATATTTATTTATTTAGTTTCTAATTTATTTTAAAAAACTGAAACAAATACATAGAGAACCCAAAAGAAATAATTTAAAAAACTGGTCCTCTCGAGAAAGAAACTGTCAAATTTGTCATTTTCTTGTTTATCCGTTTTAGCCAGGTTGTTAAAATGAAAATTTAAACGTCGTTAAACTTATACTGACAAATCTTATTCATTCCATATCATCATATATACTTCATTACTTTAGCAGGCCTTTAATATATTTAAGATTTATGATAAATAATTATATATTGAAATTTGCGTTAAAATTTAAAATATTGAAAATAATAAATTATATGTGATAAAAAAAATTAAGTTAAACAGATGAATTAATATTAAAAGCATAAGAAAAATATTAAACACAACTGTTTCTTTAAATCTCCCAATATAATTAAGTTTTTGACAGGAAAATATTAACTACTATATTTATTATATATATTCAATGCAATACATATATATATATATATATATATATATATATTAATATACGAATTATCATATTAAAAATTATAATAGATAATTATAGAAAAGTAATTATTACTGAATTTAATATCTAAAAATATATTAAATTATTATTCAAATATTCAATATATTAAAAAGTTAAATTAATAAAAGATATCCAAATTAAAAAATCAACTTTAAAAAAGGAATATTAGAATATTTAAGTGTAAATAATAAAAATAATACATAGCGATTCTTTGCTTATTGAACTTAAATAAACATCAATAAAATTCTGCCTTTTTTTTTTGCAATTTTTATATGAACTCATGCATTTATAGTGAACTATTCATTAATTAAATGAAAAATTAAAACCACAGGTCCACAGATATCAAATAACTTATATAATTTGTAAACATTGAACAAAATTTTCTTTTCAATAAAATGTAAAACAAGTCATGTATAACATATTTATATATAACTTATGATGACATTAAATAAATCAAATAAAGCAAAATTTTAATATAAGCCATTGAGTTTAATCGCTTTTAACCAAAAATTTTAAAATATTGAGTTTACGAGTACTTTTTTTTATATGATATTTAACTTTGTCATTACATAGGGAGACTTAGATTTATATTTATATTATTCCTAACAATCTTTTCTCTAATAATGAGTCTCTTTCATAAGGTATATTTTCTCTCAAGTTTAAGGTCATCATACCGTTGTTGTGTGGTTGTGGTGTTTTTGTGTTTTGTTGTTCTTGTTATTATAATGGTCTAAGTCGATCATCAAAACAAATCAATGACTCTGATACTACTGATGTACTTTTTCTAAAAAGTATCATTAGTGAGGGATTATATCAGTGATTCCAAAAGATTGATATCCCTTATAACTCCAAATTTGAAAACATTGAATTTATGAGATTTTTCTTACATAATGTTTAATTTTATCATTTTTATAAATATTCCCGTCTCTAAATATTAGTGACAAGACATTAATAGTAGTGTTTTGTGGAACATTTAAATATTTTTAATTTATTGCTGTATTGAGTAATATTGGTCCATTGCAGACATATAAATATTTTTTATTTAGTGCTGTAATAAGTAATATTGGGCTATAAATTTGTTATATGCCAACAAATCCAAATATATTTGTTAACAAGAGTAGTTTTTAACAATTAATATATATCTATATATGAGACTACAAATTGTATATTCATATAATAAAAAAACAATGTACAGTTTTTATTTATAGATTTTTTTTCTTCTATGGTTAGCTGTAAAGGAAGAAAATTAAAAAAAAAAACTGCATATATATTGTTTACAAATATGTATTACCTCAATATAATTTTGTATGTCTGATATATTTACTTTTAATTATAATTTCACTTCAATACGTATGAATCCATTCGCAAACATACCCAAATTTAGTAGTCAATGTCTAAATGAAGGAGAAGTAACATTCCTAATTAAGTGAAACTTTTTAACCAACAGAGAAACCAAAAGGGTTAGCATCAACCGCTGGTTTGCAAAAAGAAATAGTTAATTAATTCAGAACTTCTTAAATTCCTTACTCAATTTCACATTCCAAAAATATGAAGGTAAAGAAAATTATTTAATCATCTGGATTCAATCATAGGTAAGAGAAAGTTTGAATCAACACTGATTAATGTTCACTTACTGAAACCACACAGTTTGAGACAAAGTTTGAATCAGCTTTGAATGACAAATGACAAATGAGAAATTATGTAAAGCTACTGGCATTGGCAGCACTGGAGGTCTTATCTACCCCCATTCAAGGCTGAAAACATGTCATAATCACATGTGAAATCAGTGTCTTCTATGTAAGACCTGTTGAGATAATCTATCATGTCCAAATCAAGTTGGCTTTGGAAGCCGTTGTTGTTTGGTTCAGAAACAGGATTCTGAAAACTATCAGAGGAGCAGGAGTTCAAGTTCTGATGCTCATAACTTTGCTGCAATGCAGGTGAGTGTAGCTGTGTTGCTCCTGTGCTACCATTCAGCGTGACTTGAGGTAGAGCTTGCAGACTCAGGGCAGCAATGTTGCTTAAAGATTCCAATTCCAAGTTCCCTCCAAGTAGCTTCTTTCCGAAACCTGATCTCCAATCAGGGAAACGGACGCACTTTTCTAACTCCAGATTTCGGATCCCAGTAGCAGGCAAAGCAAGGTTAGAACCCTGAGGCAGAAACTGGTTGTTGGTGTTGGTGTTGGTGTTGGTGTTGTTGCTGTAGTTATTGTTCACAAGGGTCTGATTAAATCCATTGTTGAAACTCACTTGCATTGGAGTCTGAAGTGACTGTTGCTGTGCTGCATTGTGATTTGGAAGCTGATTGTTGTTGACAAGGTTCTGATTAGAGGCATCGTTGAAACAGACTTGCCTCTGAGTCTGAAGTGGGCGTGGCTGTTGCTGTGTTACATTCTCGTTTCGAAACTGTACAGCATCGTTAACAATTGAATTGTTACTTCCACTGTTTCCAGCAGGATCAGCAATGGCACCAAGAGCATGAGGGTTGGTTGGTGTGAGAATTTGGTTGTGGCAGCAACGACAAATGGATGGGATGCTGGGTGGTTGAGAATGGCATTGAACTGAAGAGCTGTTTTGAGGAGATGCTTCGGTTTCTTTGTTTTTTTCTTCTTTCTGCAGAATGATCGATCCGTCCGTTGATTGAGAAATCACACTCTCCATTATGCCCTCAGTTTCATAGGAATTCCAGTCAAAGTTGGTAATTGCTTCCCCTCCCTTCAGTTTTATTGATATAATGTCATAAGCTCTCGCTGCATCCTCTGCAGTGTCTGAAGTACACAATCATATGTCTTACGTTAAACTACACATGCATGTTGATGCTTATCTATTCAGTGTGCCATAAATTACAACATGAATTTGAAGAGTTGGAATATTTGTATGAACTCACAATAAGTTCCCAAGTGTATGGTTGGTGACCCCTCACGACCCAGCCTTGCTTCCCATTTTCTGCTTGTCGGAACCCTGTTTGTGGAAGGAATTAGAGAGATAGAGAGAGTAAAGAAACGAAAGAGAGAAAGAAGGAATGCAAACCTGTAGACGCCACGGAAAGGGGAATCACCATCTGTATAGCCCTTGCCCAACCTGATATTTTTTCAAGTTTCCATTGCAATTATGAATTTCTTTATCTTAATTATGAACTCATACTAATGGTTGAAGATTTCTAAAAGAATCATTTTGCTATTGTCATTCTAAACAAATAAATACAGAGGAGCAATATCAGTTGATCTAACAAGTCAGGATAAAAAGAAAAAATAATATTTGGAGACCACTGTTAAGTGATCACAAGCATATGTAATATGCTGACTTTCATTCTAGTGTTAGATAAAAGGACACTGATATTTGACAGAATGTTTTGAGAAAATGGTTTTAGCTGAAATGTTAACATGTTTTTCTTCATAGTGTATTTGTAATAAGAACAACCGTGTATATTTATATATAATTTTATGTGATGTTAATATCAACCATGATTTCATATAATATTGAGTATCAGAACAAATCAAGATTACAGCAGCAATGACGATTTAGAACCTCATTTAATAAAAAAAACAGACCAATTTTACATAGCTGTTTGAAAGAAATACAATTAATAGTTTTAAGAAATTAATTGAAAGATTCTACACTTAACTCATTGAAGTAATACAAATTTATTATATGTTCCTTTTTTATGAGTCTATACATCACTTTCTAATTTTATAAAACTTCTCCCTTTACTGATATATTAACTCACCAAATAAGTCGATTTTTATTTGTGGGGAAAACTCCTTTTCTTTTCTTATTTTCTTCTCTTGAGAGTACTTATCTAAAATTTTATTTGCATAAGATCTATGTATTTTTTCTATTTGACAATATTTTACAAAGTATATAACAGTATTACACATAACAAGGCTGCTATCCCAGCTATAAGAAGATTCACAAAAAAAATCACATCTTACCCTCTAACAGCACAAATATAGTCCCATTTGCTCATTCTTCTCATTTCATCCATGTCCTTGGAATAACACCTCACCTACAAATAATAGTATATGCTTTATGAGAAGGAATTCAACTAATTAATAACAATTGAATCAAAATCTGCAGCAAGATTATATTTATGAAATTCATAAATGCATCTATAATGAATGAAACATACATGAAAATTGGTTAATGCTTTTAAGCCCCCTATTCTGATTGACACCAAATCATGAGCTTTGGCGGCGTCAACTTCAGTTGAATAAGCACCTGCCAACAGAAGGAAGAAAAGATCAGAGAAAGATTCACACTAAAACAAAGATTTTATCATCTGCTATTTACATTAACATAACCAACACTTGATGCAGGAAAGCAAATTGTACTAACCAATGTAAACTGCAGCAGTTGAAGAAGATGCAGACATACAAGTAAAAAAAATGAAACGAGGTTAGTGAGTAGTTTGTTCAGAAAAGCAAATAAACGGAGAATTGAAAAGATATATATGTTCTAAAGTCTATTTCAACCTGTTCTTCCTTTTTCCCCTGGATCGCTCTTATCCCACACAAATGCTTCAAAACGATCTTCGTTGCACCTATATCAGAATTAATTTTTCCTTTCATTCAGGGTTACAAAAAATCAAATAAAAACTAATGCAGCAGGTTCATTATTTGAAAGAGAATCATATACACGTACTTGACTACTCCTCGATACACAGAGCTCTTGCTACCAATTGTTTTGGCAACCAAATCAAGACACGTTTCGTGCTGTCTTCGATCATTCTCTCCACAATCATTTCGTTCCCTTTCATTAATAATCCTGCTACAACATTTCACGTAAGAAAAATAAAATTGAACAAATTATTGTAAAGTAAAGTACCGAAGGTGGCATGTACGTTGCTGTTGCTGTGGCAGCAATGGACCCAACATTGCTCGACAAAAGCTTGGATTGGATTAGGGTTTCTTCTATGTGTTTTTCGTTAATTATTCCCTCTAAAAGGGATAACACATGATATTGAAGGGACGAACTGCAGGTGGAATTGTTGATTGAGCCTTGAGAAGTGCTTTCCATTTGTGGAGTGAGAAGGTGTTGATGGAGTAGCAGTGGGTCTTGATTCCAATTCCTGAGTGTGCCTTCTTGAGTGTTTAACATGGTTGGTTCCATAGTTGGTGCATTCTGGAGCATGGAGTATGGTTCTTCCATGGTGAATTTGGGTTGGTGAAGTTTAAGGTTTCTGGAATAGAGAGGTAATAAGGTGGTTTGGTTAAGAATTCATAGGACTAAGTTGATTCAAAAAATGTAACTCCCACAGCAATGTTTGACCATGATATTTGTTTTTTTATTGTTATGTTGAACCTGATTAATTATTTTCTTAATCACTTATTGAATGAAAAAATAAAAAATAAATATAATATTATTATTTTATAAAGGAAAATGTTAATATGAGTTGGAAATAAGTTGTTGAATTTTCAAGTAATCATTCCACCTCAACAGTTACTTGAATTCCTTAGAAATTGAGTAGGTGGAATCATATTAAATCATTTTAACGCCTCAGAAATGTAAATTGCACAGACTGGATACAGGATACAGAATAAAAAAAGGTTATTAACTTTTTTAATTTTATTTCTTTAAGATTCTTTTTTCTGATAATTTTTAGAAACTGTGTACTATATAGGTAAGAAGTATTTACCAATAATTAATTTTGTTTAAAAACATTGGTTAATTATCAATAATTACACACCTTCAAGCTCAAAGATTTTAATTGGCTAGATTTTTTTTGTTTATCCAAACCTTTAATTTTGATTATGAGTATTACGGAATGGCAATTTTTTTTATTTGGCTGATTGACGGAGTTATTTTCCAAGTTAGGACTTTATTCAAAGTTTTTTTTTATCAATAAAAATATTTATAATTATAATGAAGTATTTGGAATACTTTAACTCATTTACAAGAATATACAAAATTTTCAAGAATATTAGTCCCAAAAACCTTTCTTGCTATAATACAAAATTTTGTTCCCTTTCCTATAGGAATTAAAAACATTATAATTGTCCATATATTTTCCTGTGATGTATAGCCAAACAGTTCAATTTGTGTTCTTATGAGTGCACCAGAATCTATTCAAAACTACTAATTAAAAAAAAAATGCGTGAATGAGTTTATATATGTAATTTTTTAAAATTACATTTTAAGTAGATTTGATCCTCTCATAATATTTATTAATTATCATGACTTTATCATTAATTAGTCCATTCAAATTTTGTATTGTTGGATTCATGATTCCTTAGCCTACCCAATTGCTTTGATGTTGTCACAATATAGGACTTAATATTAGGTATACAATGCTAAAAATTGTTCAAGCTAGCAATATTTTCTTCTTTCGAGTTCTTATCCTTCACAATTTCACCGTTCAACCAAAATTATTGAGGATGTGTTGAACATGACTCTTACGAATAGACATTTATTCATGATGAAGTTTATATTATAATTTAGTGTTTTAATTAAGAATTAGAAAACAAATTCATCAATTTTGTTATAAAAAGGATTGAAACAACTAAGATATCTTTTACTTAATTAATATAAATTTAATAATTCATAAAGTCATATAAATATGCATGTAAGCATATAAGAGATAATAAAAATAAAATAAACAAAGAAATACATAAATAACTCACTATTTATCAGTAATCAAAAATCATAATAGAAATGGAGAAGACACGGTACTTCAACTTATTTAAAAAAAAAAACTATAAATAGAGTTATTAAAATATGTTAAAATTCCTGAGTCAACTTGACTCATCACAAGTTCGAGCCAGGTTAGATTAAAAAGAAGGAAAAAATTATTTTGACACCACCGTTCCCAAATAACTATCATTTGACACCAACTTTTCTTAATAAAATATTAATTTATATGAGTGTCAAATGGTAGTATTGGTGTCAAACTACCATCGTACTAAAAAGAATTCAGTATAGGGCAAAAATGGATTAAAAAAAATTCAGTACAAGCCAAAAGTGGACCTGACCCACTAAGAATCTAGCTTACCAATCTGAACATAAAAAAAAAATTTATTTGGATTATTTGAGATTATATAGATTTTATTTAGACTTATAATTTAGTTTTTTGGATGAATGATTTATTTATGGTCTGAAATAAGAAAAAAATTAAAATATGTTTGGAATTTTTGGATTTTGGTTACATATTAAAAAAATGTTAGATTAAAGAAAAAATATATTTTTTTAATTAAGTGAACCATCCTGTTTAACCCATTAACTTGTGGTGGGATTGAGTTACACTCAAATCTCTTGAACTCACTATAAGTGAGTCAGATAAGATTAATTCACTAAATGATCAATTAGTGGTGAATCGGATCAGATGACATGTTTTGACCACTTTAACTATAAACAATGAATAAAAAATTAAAAAAAAAAACTAAAAGTGAAAAGTGTGCAACTTCAAAAGCATAAGAAAGGATTAACACAAGAGAATTAGAATGCAAACACATTAACCAAACTAAAAAAGAGCATAAAGTGCATTTCAAATGCAATCCTCTCTGCCCCACCAAGTATCTTATATGGTGCCACAATTCAAAGATGATTAGTGTGGACTTGACCTATTTGTAAACAATCTTTTTAAATTCCCTTTAAGGTTCTCATAATATATTGTTTTAGATACCACAATTGCTTCTTTATCCTTTTCAGACGTGTTTATTGTTAGGTTTATAGAGGGGGTTCATTAGGGAGATATAACACCAATGAGACCTGAGTCCAACCACATAAGGAATTGACACCACTATCAACCCAAAATCTTAAGGGGTTTATAGGTCTTTATTCTTATATAGTGCTCTACTTTCTCATTTCTTAGCCAATGTGGGACTTAGACTCACACTTGGATTCCTAACATTTATCCTTCAATCGTCATTCCAAAAGAACAACTCATGTATAGATATTAAAAGTTAGACATAAATTGAAGGGTTAAATATGTTTTTGTCCCTTAACTTTCATTAACTTTTAGTGAAAATTAAAATTATTTTCTTCGAAACTTTGGACTAATTTAATCTGTCATCTTTAGAAATGTGTGAATTTAATCCCTTTAATCAAATTTTATTAAGTTTAATTGATATTTCAAATGTGTTTCTCAACTAACATTAGAGCAGAAATGTGTTAATTATTTAAGTGAAAATTAAAATTAGTTTCTTCGAAAAACTTTGGACCAATTTAATATGTCATCTTTAGAAATGTGTGAATTTAGTCTCTTTAATAAAATTTTGTTAAGTTTATTTGATATTTCAAATGTGTTTCTCAACTAACATTAAAGCATAAATCTGTTAAATATTGTATATAATTCAAATGTTATTATGAAACATGTTTTAAACATGGAATAAACTTTACAAAATTTTGTTAAAAAGATTAAATTCACGTATTTCTAAAATTGAAAAACTAAATTTAGTTAAAATTTCGAAAAAGAATTAATTCTAATTTTCAATGAAAATTAAAGGACTAAAAACATACTCAATCTTAAATTAAATTATGAGTACAAGATCCGTATAAGAATCGAAAAGGAAAGAAAAAAAATAGAGAAAACTAGGATAAAATATAAAAAAGAATGTCAATTAAATTAACGTGATTTAATTAAAGAGCTTTTATACTTTTCCCAACTTGATTTTCTACGTTATTTTTTAATTCTTTGAACTTCTCAAAAGTTTCGTATTTATGTTTCATTAGATGTACATATTCATATTTACTAAATATTGAAAACCACATGTAGTCATTATTTCAAGATTCACATGTATCATAAAATTCGTAATCAAATCTTTATGGGTTTTTTTATGTGTTTCTCATTTATTTAACATAAATGACAATGGCAGAGACATGTTAAGTTTAAATACGTGTATCTATCATATCTAGATCCAGGACATAAAGTCTATTCCTCTTAGTGGTAGCATAGAAAACACCATCCAAATAAATGGAACAATTGTTGCTTTTTATTATAAAAGAGAAACTTCTCGTCTAAAGAAGAGTAAATCATGTTCATATATTATTTTTAAAATATCAATTTATTAAAATATATAAGAGGTATATATTTATGTTAAAATTAAAGGTATAGCAAATTTATATTCAAAGTTTCTACTTCACAATTCTTTTTAAGATTTTAATATTTTTATATATATATATATATATATATATATATATATATATATATATACAATAAATTAAATCCCTAATACTATTGAAATAATTTTTATATTAAATTAGTTACATGTTATATATTTTTAATAAAATTTATTTATTTAAAATAAATTTATAAAATACTATTTTTTTTTCTTTTCTATCTTTCATTGAAACGGAGAAACTTTCTTAATCATTTTTTAATTTAAATATATTTTTAGTTATTAAACTTTGATACAAAATTAGAATTTATTTATGTAAGAATTTTTTATATATTTTTATTCAAAATCTTTAAAAATAATAGATAAAGTTCTTTTTAAAGTAATAATAACATATTAATAAATAATTCAAATAATATGAGATGTATTTAATAAAAAACAATTTTATATAATTGGATATAAAGGATTATTTTCAATTATTTACAAATTTGAGAACCAATATATACATCAAAATTTTAAACAAAAATTAATTTCAATTTCAGTCAAAGAGAAAAAAACATATTTATTTATTTATTGGTTTAATTAGTTGAATGGTACTCACTTTTATTTAAATGTGTCAGTTTGGTACCCACTTTTAAAAAGATGTCAATTGAGTCCAAACTTTTGAAAAAATGTTTCAATTAGGTCATTTTCAGCAAAAAATTATTAACATCGTTAACAGTATTGATATTTAAAACGACTTACAAAATTAAGTATTGATATTTACATCAAAATTTAGTGGTAAAAGTTATGAATTAAGTTAACGACTTTAGTAATTTTTGTCTAAAAGAGACCTGATTAAAACATTTTTTTCAAATGTTGGGACTAGATTGATACATTTTAAAAACGGGTACCAAACTGACAATCTGAACAAAAATGGGTACCATTCGACTAATTAAACCTTATTTATTTTAGGGTTAAATATGTTTTGGTCCCTCAAGTTTTAACGAATTTTGGAATTAGACCCTCTTCGAAACTTGATATCAATTTAGTCTTTCATCTTTAGAAATGTGTGGATTTAGACCTTAATACCAAATTTTATTAAGTTTATCTAACATTTCAAGCACATTTCATGATAGTATTTGAATTATTTACATCGTTTGACATACTTTCGCTTCAATGTTAACTTCAATATTATTATAAAATACATTTAAAATATCAAATAAACTTAAGAAAATTTGGTAAGAAAAACTAAATTCACACATTTCTAAAGATGAAGGACTAAATTTGTATCAAATTTCAAAAAGAGATTAATTCAAAAATTGACTGAAACTTAGGAAGCAAAAACATATTTAACCCTTTATTTTATAGGAACGACCGTTCTCGTCCTAACGTAAATTCTAAACTCTAAGTAGCACTCAGCAATGTTCCTCTCCTTAGAAAAAGTGGCTAATGGCCGAACAACAAAGTTTTTCTCTTTTTTTTTTCTATGAAGCCTAGCGTCTTTCACCCTAAGAACGTTTCCAAAGTATTATACATTAACAATACATATAAAATTATTTGTGTTACGTTTTAAATATTATTAATTTTTTCCTTTATGATACCCTTAAATTAGTAAACTATTGTTTAATTCCATTTTAATTTAGAGAAACAATGACTATTTTGTAGGATTTTTGGAAAAAAAAAATGCTTTCTCAACTTTTAAGCCAAAACAATCTTGGATTAAATTACTTTGACTAATAAAATATAACTTTGAATTCCATAATAAATTACTCAGTGACATAATTGACTATATCTATTTAGACAAAATTGTTAGCAAATAGAGAGAGTTGAAAATTATGAACATTACATCTTTGGAGTAGCACATATCCAGTCCTTTATGAGTCATATTATTGATATGATCTATAATTAGATTATTGAAACATTTAACCCTAAAAACGTAAATGTACGAAAAGAATGAATAACAATATGAACAACAACGAGGCTCAATAACAGATATTAAAAATCCAAGTTTGAGAAAGTTGATTCAAGAATAACTATTTTATTTCAACAAATTTCTTCATGAATTCCTTCTAAAAAGAGAAAAATAAAATGAAAATTAACTTCTTTATATAAATAAGTTAATTTGAAGAAATTTTTTTGTATAATTTCTTCAATTTTAATTTTAAACTAATAGGTACTAATCTCATCTTATAGAAAGGTTACTTTTTTCTTTCTCTTCTAAAAGGATATAACAAGAAGCTCCTTGAATCAAAACATGCAATTGTTCTTTTGCAAAACAAAACATGTTTTTCTTAGCAGTACTTAGAGACCTTAGCCACAGCATTTATGGTAGTAAATTGTCGAAATCACAGATGAAATCGTTGTCTTCTATATAAGATCTATTGAGATAATCTTTCACGTTCAAATCAAATTGAGTGTCATTGGTGTGGCTTTGGGAACCATTGTTGTCTGGTTCAGAACAAGGATTCTGAAAACCATCTGAAGAAAAAATTCCATTTGTTGGTCCTGAACTTTCATTATTCACCATGAACAAACACCCTCTGTTGTTTCTGTTCTTCCTGAAAGGACCCGATTCCAGGTTTCCACCTCGTAACTTTGTTCTATAATTTGATGGCCCATCTGGGAGACCTAGACACCGTTCCAACTCAACATTATTGGCACCATCACCAAGCCTAGGAAAGTTAGATCTCTTAGGCACAAACTGGTTTTCGTTGTTGTTTTCTATGCGAAGATTATCTATGAGAAGTGTATTCACTTGGCTCTGAGTCTGAAGTGACTCTTGCAGTGGTGCACTCTCATTTCGAAACACTCCTCCATGCTCACAAATTGAACTGCCTCCATTTTCAGCACCCCCTTGAACTCTATCAAGAACAAGGGTTACTTCATATGAGATTGGACTTTTGGCAGCCATTAGAAAAAAATTATTTTTTCAGTTTCCTGAGATGTATTCATACAGTGGATAGGGTTTTTTTTACATATTTGGAGCAAGCTTTTCCAAATATTATAAAATTGTAAAAGTCAAAAAATATTAGAAAATAATTTTTTAAATATTAAATTTTAACAACTTTATCTTATAATTGAATGTGATATCTTTTAAATGACTTTCTATTTTTCAATTTTATTATTTTTTTTATACTTTAACACTATTTAAAAGATGTCATATCAAATCGTAAAAAAAAATTGTCAAAATATCATTAACAAAATATTATTAGCCATGAAAAAAGTCTGATAAACTCGAGATGATTTCAAAAACAAAGTCACAAAGATTTAATACCAAGAAAGAGTAGAGTAGTTAGACTTCAATACAAAATACTAACATTGAAATCTTCCAAATTTTTTATGACTTCACTTTTATTATTACTAAAGTCTTCATAACTCTTTTTACGATTCCTATCTGAAGTTGAAATTGTATGGAGTCTACATGATTTAATCCATTTTCAAACTTGTTCATTTCTGTAATTTGCACACAAATTTATCTCACTTATGTAAAAAAAAAAAGCAAAAAAAAAATAAAATTGGTTTGCCTTCATCGCAAAAGTTTGAGACAACCAAATGGTTTTGCTTTTGTTTTCAACAGAGTCATTGATGGTATTAGAAATCTTATGAATCTATTAGAATAAATAAAAACTGAAGATTACATAGAAAAGTTAATAAAATGATGAGTGATAATTAAGAGACAAATAAATATAAATGAAAACCTGGAGACGCAATGGTAAGGGCACTCGCTCTCAGTGTAAGCCTTGTTCGTCCTGAAATTTGTGAAGTTTTACATATCATCATCACTTTCTTTATCTTAATTCCACAAGAGAAAAAAAAAGAAAAAAAAAAGACTTTATCTGAGTTATGAACTCATACCAATGGTTTAACATTTTTAAGAAATTATTTGCCGTCTGCACCACCAAGCAAAGAAATAGAAAGGAGCAATAACTGATTAAAAAGCAAAACTTGGAATCTCACAAATGAAACTCTTGTTTGTGTTGGGGATAGATAGTATGCATAATATATATAGTAGAGATTTTAATCATCTGCTAGAAGTGAAACTGCATAAATCTCATCATTCAATTTATTTTTTATAAAATTAGTAAATTGAGAATTTAGTTTTATTAATATTAATGGTTAGATTAGGTAAGTAGTGTATTTAATTTTTCTTAAAAATGTAGATAATCTGGATCCGATATACTACTTAGCATGTCAGTGATTATAACTCAAACTTTTAACTCCACTGAGAAGAATATACTTGAATACTTTGGTCCTTCTTCTGTCATGTCCTTCTGCTAAATTTTTATCTATTCATAAAAAAATACATTTTTTATATTTTTGAGATATCAAATATCATTTTATTTGAGTCAGTCTGTTTATAAATAGTAATAAGAACTTGAAATAAACATGAATTAAAATTATTTAAAATCAATTTATGCATAATAACTTTTAAACAATTTAGATGAGATTTTTTTAAAATTATATCCATAATTTAATTTATATTTACAAGAAAAAAACTCAGTTCAATTTTCGTTATTTTCACCTCTATATTATAATAGAGAAAATTATATAAATAAAATATATAATTACTTTCTACTTAATATAAAGAAACAATCAAAGTTTTGAAGAAACTTGTACTATTATAACATCCGAACAATAACTCAAAAAAAAAAAATATTTATTCAACGTTGAATTACAATTTTATATTGTTAGAACAAATTTTATTAAAATTTGGTGACAGCATAAAATTTATATAAACAAGCTATAGAATATATTTTTTATTGATAGAGACGTTTGTACATATAATCTATGTGGAAGTAACTTTTGATCTAAAAGTAGGATTTGAAAAAATAACTAAACTAAAAATTATATGACTAATTTTGTAGTTAGTAATTACAATGACTGTTATTTAATATTTTTCATATATTTGTTTTAAGAAAAAAAGTAAAATAAAATTAAAATTAACTTTATAATGTGTTGATTTTAAATTATGAATAACTTAAATTCATTTTAAAAAATTATAAAGAAATTTCTTGCAACACCCTTGTTGATATAATTATACTTTAAGGCTTTTAAATATAATAATAAATATGTTACTTTACCGAACTTATCTGATCTTCTAATACATATATTAATTTCATCTATTATATATACAAATATAATGTAATTTATTTTTATAATTACAAAACAATTAATATATAATTTATTGAAAACTGAAAACACCTCAGTCAATTCAGAAAAATTAAAGCCAAAACTGTAAACGTTTTTTGACAAAATAGAGCATATATAATAAATAATATATTTAATTTTTTACATATTGCATTGAATGTACATAATAATATTAAATGTATATTATCACTACATGGCATTATTTAATATGATATTTATTATATATATTAATTGTAATATATATATATATATATATATGAGTTATATATTAAAGTTATTGAAAAACAATGATAATAATCTGCTATAGAAACAAATTAATATCTTAAAATATGTATTTATTTTTCAAATCATTACTTAAGAAAGTAAATTAACAAAATAAATAAATGTATAGTATCATCTAACTTTGTCAATCGTTTTTTTCTTTCATATCATATCACCGTTAAAAAAATTTAAATTTTCTGTCAATTTTGTTTTAAAAAATTTTCATAAAAAATACTTATAAATTTTGTTATAAAAAAATTTACAGTAAATTGGTGTCAATTTTTTTACAAAATATTTTGTATAAGACACTTTTCATAACAAATTTTGTAAGATATACTCACAAATTTTATAATTTTATAGGAAATTATTACCCACGAAAAAATTACTTACCAAATAAAATTCTTAAAAAAAATAACAAAAACAAATTTTTCTTACAAATATTTTTAATAAATTTAAAAAAAAAAATGTAATATGAGAATTTTTATTAGTATATCATTATATTGCTGCTCCAACACAAGAACTCCATGCAAATATCATCATTGTCCAAATTCGAACATGTGAAACATCAAAGTCAAAAAGATGAATATAATTAGTTTACAAAGTCTAATTAATTCAGTGAAATCTCTTTACAAAATAATTAAGAACCTATTTTATTTGAAATCATACTATAAAAAGGTAAGCATTTGTAAAATTTTTAAATTATATCTATGACATTCTTAAATTTATTGCACTATTTACATAATCTTTTTATGTTATTGTAGTATCGTATTACAAGTGTTTTGCTCTATAAATATAAAATATGAAGAATCCATAAGCATGACTAAGACATTGCATGAAGAAGTAAATTCAATCTTGGAAGACCATTTAAAAAAACATCAAAACTAATAATTAAATTAACAGTTAATAATGAAAATTAAAAGTTTAAAATGGACTAAAAAAATTAAACAATCATGGTGATAATTTCTTTAAAATTATATAATTTATCAAAATGATATTTCGCTGAGAAAGGAAAAATATTTTTTTTACTTATGTTATGATCAAATATTTTTTTAGAAATATTTAAAATTATATTTCCTTTCATCGCTTTAATGATGTCATTTCTATATTTTGTTATCCCATTTCAATTTATATAAAACTAGATAAATGATTATTTTGATCCTAAAAAGTGTAAATGAATGTTAATTTAATTTTATAGCGATGAAAATTTTCGATATATGTTGCAATCTAGATCGTGACAGGAGTTAGGAGTTGAAAAATAAAGTTTAGAATCGTCACTATAATTTATTCTAAATAAATTACAGAAAAATTATAAATAAGACATAGTCTGCAAAAATCATATTTTAGATTTGGGAATAAGTAATTACGCGTGAGGGACATATTAGTGTGACATCTCACTTAATAGATAAATTATAACAAATAAAACACCACATATTATAATAAAATAGAGCATGCGACATAAAGTATATAAGAATCAACCATTACAGTTATCCGAAATATACTGGAAAATAAATATCAAGGGCATCTAACAATGCCATAACATGTCTAAGAAATGTAAAACAATTTAGCAAAACATTACTCATAGAGCAAGGAATTACAAAAATCAGTTTGTTCCAAAAGGTTCCCAAAAGGGTCATGACTAAAACCTAGTCTAAACAGTTGCACCATATTTTGAAGAAGCAAGTTATTGAGCACAAATAACATGTGATAACAAATCATGACAAATTCTCTAACTCAATTATCTGGTACATGTAATGAGATCGGATTCACTAGTTGCTTGTACTTGTGGTGACATTTACTGCTTTGTAAAGTCATTGTCAATGGGTTTCACCCTACCACGCACAAGGTTAGTCCATGATCATCTAGGTTCATTATCCTACCAGAGGCTAGGACCTCTCCTACTACTCTCACCACATAAACCAGTCTACTCTATATGAGTCTGACTGATTCACTAGAGTGTCAGGATGTAGCCCTAATTGAATCTTTATTTCATTACATACATTACATACCATAAATATATTCTCACACATCTATTATCATTTCATACCAAGCACATTAATTTCAGTCTCATTACATCACATAAAACATATATGACATCATACTTTGTGCTTTTAAAAAGTAAATCAATATCAATCATGAAACAAAACCAACAATTACACTTTTCCCTTCACGAATCTCTCTCAAACTAGAAGTTTTCATTCAAACGAAAGGGATTCTTTCGCTCAAGCGAACCCTTCTTGCTTGGGCGAGGGTTCGAACAATGGCACTGCAAGTTCTTGCTTAAGCTAAACCTTCTCGCCTGGGCAAGATTACTCTCGTTCAAAAGCTAAGACTCCTCCCTTAAGCGACCACTCAAGCATAAGCAAGGGTGAGTTTCTATTATTCTCGTTTAGACGAGAATTGTTCGCTTGGGCAAGAAAAAAAAACTCTTCACCTGCTCACACATGCATCAATTAGAAATTCCAGTTCAAAAAAACATGCAATCAACTCCATTCCATACAATCATCAATCCAGTACATTTCAACATCCAATCTCAGGCAAAAACCAGAAAAATCACTTTAAAAGCTTTTGAGTTCTAGCTTCCCTTACCTTGACTGATGCTAAACTTGAGGGGAAGAAAACTCCAAGTGAAAAGCACTAGAAAACCCAAAATACAGCCTAAGAAGCTAACATGCAAGAACACAAGGGAAGAAAACATGAGACTTTGATGGAACTCAGACAAAGATAAGACTTCAGAGGCTGAAAATGAGAGAATGCAAAGTTAGGGTTGACTTACCAGGAGAAAATGAACAATTAGCTTGGAGGAGGATTTTGCAAGGGCCCTAACTCACCTTCTACTTCAAAGAAGAGAAAGAAAGGTGAGTTCTTTTTGAGTGAATGAGAGAAGCTGAGTAGGAAAAGCTGAAGAGTTCTCTTTTTGAAAAGAAACATGTGGGTTGATCTTAGGCTTGTTTAATCAAACTGGGCCCAAAAATTTTAAAAACAGAAGTGGGCTTCACCATTAGCACCCTACAACGTCTATCATAAGCGATTACATTTAATTAAATATGCAAAACAGATGTGATTTTTATAAATATTTATTTTCCCAAAAATAAGAATAAAATAGTGTATAAAAGAAACAAAATATATATTTTTTGGACCTGAAAATGATTAACCTTGGTCCTACTTGTCTCCATTCATGATGAAAACTCAGGAACCACGTAGTCAGTGGCGGAACTTGGACAAAAAATTTAGGGGAGCCAAATAGATTTGTTATATATAATTTTTTTTAGTTAGAAAAAAAGCTCTTCATCTTTTCTCTTCATTTCCTCTGCTTAAAATAAGCACACATAATAGTAGAATTCAAAAAAAATATCACTATCATTCACTATTATATCATGCTATTATTTCATGATACCAAACCATGAATATCATTTTAGATAAACCCTTCGTACATTATCAATTTGATTTTGTGGTATTGTCAAATTTGAGACTGTTTTTCTCGCGTTATAATGAATTTTTAAATTCATTATATTATAATTCTAAAAACTTTGGATATTTATTTTGTATTGTCTTGAATTCTTGGTTCTCATGAAATTTCTCAAGTTTAGTTAACGTATATGCATTTTTTTCATCTTTATCACAAACCTACCTCTTTAAAAAAAAAGAATCATTTTTTTTACTTTTTATCATAATCTTTCTAATATAAATTTATCATCTCTCACCTATCTAAAAAAAATAAAATTTATATTCACAATCACAATTATCACAATGCAAAACATAACAAAACTCATACCAAAATAAGCAACATTGTATGAATTCAAAACTTTAAAAAAAAAATTACCATAGGCAGCAAAAAACACAAAATCCCTAAATTTCACAATTAAGGATTATAATAATATGGGAAAAATTATAATTAGGGTTCATACCAATTTCATAAAAGAATCCCTAAAATCATAAGTAGGGTTTTATTAATTTGGGATAAACATTCTAAAAAGAATCATAAATTTAACATACATAAATCATAATAAAATATTAACCTTGATCTGAGAGATCATGTAATAATGTATACTTCAATCTCAATTTATGTGTTTTCTAACCTCTATTTCCCAATTTATCTCTTTGTATTTATTTCTATTCACACACTTTCATCATAATTTACATGGTGGAAAGATCTTATAGTAAGAAAAAAAAAACCCTAATCTCTTTTATAAATCAATGTCTCCATTAAATTTTTTTTATTTTATCTTTTATTATAATTTTTCATAATATAAATAATATATAAATATAATTTAAAAAATATATAAATATATATAAAAAAATTCAAAAAAAAAAATTGGGGGAGCCACGGCTCCCCCTTGTCACCACATAGGTCCGCCCCTGCACGTAGTTATAAGCTGAAAACATTTGGGGATAGAAAAAGTTTTAATATATTATTTTTTAATTAATTTTAATATAATATTTTGAAGCACAACATTATAAAATTGAAAAAAGAATTCCAAATAATTTTAAAACAACTAAATTAGAAGTGTATCCAAAGTGATTTAAAATAATAAAATAACCAAATTAGAAGTGCATCTAAAGTGGTTTCAAAATATTGAAATAACCAAATTAGAAGTGCATCTAAAGTGATTTCATAGTATTGAGATACCCAAATTAGAAGTGTAGCTAAAGTGATTTTAAAATCTTGGAATCAGTGGCAGACTATAATAGAGGCAGGGGAGACTATGGCACCCCCAAAATTTTTTATTTTTTTTTAAATTTATGTATTTAAAACTTTCAAAGTTTTTTAAATTATGTATGCTAAAAAAATTTGATTTTTTTTATAATTTATGCAATTAAAGATTTTGAAACTTTTTAAATTATGTATAGTATTTAAACTTTTTTAAATTATGTGTAGTATATCAAAAATCAAATAAAATTAAATTAAATCTTTTTTATTTGATTTATAAATCATAATATTTAATATTAATTGATAATAAAATTTAAAATTAAATATAATAAAGAATAAAAAAATTTATTAAGATATTTTTTGTTTGTCTCCTGAGTTTCTCACATATTGTTCTCATATTTTACTTTTGCTTGTTTTTTTTTTGTTTTTAAAGAGAAAAATAATCTTTGTCTCTACTCTTATCTCTTATATGTTCTCTTCCCTTCTTGAAAAAAATATTTTTTTTTGTCTTACTTGATAGTGAAATATTAGTTTAATAATTAAAATTATTTTTTATCTAACAAACTTTTTGTATATTCATTTTTAAGAATATAGAAAAAAAAATATTGTGTTGTGTATTCTTTTCATAACCGATTTGTAATTGTAGCTTAATTATCATGAATTTTTATTTTAGTATTTACGCCTCAATTTTTTATTAGATTATGACAAATTATTCTTTAGTCTTAGTCTTTAAAAAAATAATGGTAAAGAATAAAAGAACAAATTATATTTTAAAAATGATAAAAAGGAAATTGTGTGAAGATGAAAACAAGACAAACTCAACTTTTTCACATATATTCTGAACCATGATACTACTCACTCAATTGTCCAATTATAATTTTTTTTTTCTTAAAGTTCAAAGTATTAGAGGTGAGTCATTAATATAATAGAAAAGTTGTTTTTTGTAAGGAAGATTATCAAAACAAGATTGTTGAATAAAGATGGTAGGTGAATTTTTTGCTGACATTTTGTTTATTTACATTGAAAAAGAAATAACTGAAAATTTTAATTTTGATCAAATTATTAATGAGTTCAAGAATATGAAAAAACAAATGACAATAATTATGGTTATACTAAATTATGCATTTATTATCTTTATCTCAGGGACAATAATTAAAATATAAAAGTTTGATTGTATTATTTTGACTCTCACTAAAATATTAATCAAGATCCGTCAGTGCTTGGAATAATCAAATTATAATTGGATTTAAAATGATTTTAAAATCTTAGAATAATCAAATTAAAAGTAGATCTAAAATAGTTTTAAAATATTAAAATAATCAAATTAGAAATATTTTTAAAGCGGTTCTAAATTATTTAAAAATGTTTTTTTTTCATATTTTTATTATTTTTTATTAATTATCATTAAAAATACATTTTTAATATTACTTTAAAGCATATTTATTTTTATATTTAATAAATTTGGTGAACACTTGAAAATATAGAACGCTAAATAAAAAAGTAAACGTATGACTGATAGGATAGAAATTAAACCCAAAAAAAGTAAGGAAATGTAAATAGTGAAATCGCGTGGTACAAACAGTAGATAGAGTGTAAATGAAAGGGACTATAAATAGTAAAATGTGAGGTGCAACAAGCAGAAATTTAGTGCACACAATATTTGTACACAATTTCGTACAACAGAATGTTCGTACAAGTAGAGATGAAACAGGATGAGTTTCATTATTCCATACTCATCTTCAGATAAAAGTTAATTCTCATTTCATGTTTAAATTCAACACCGATAAATTTTTGTCTCATTTATATTCTTATCAGATAACGGGTATATATTTATACCCAAATCTGTTTTTCTAATATTTTAATATTAATTAATTAATTTTTATAAAATAATACAAAATTTCAGTTAAAGGAACATAATATTATCAATTATTCAATATTAAATGGAGAGTAATTTCTTTAATTTCAAATACTTTGAAAGAAATTATAATTATATAATTTTTAAATTAGAATACCAAATAAAAATTCATGAGAACAAAAATATTTATAATTTGCAACTGTTTATAGATGATAACATTTAAAAATATATTTTAAAAAGTATAAAAGGAAAACAAATATTGAAATTAAATAATATTTTAAATGCCTATTTCCTTAAATGTTTTAAATTTTACTAATTTTTTTTTATACACTAATAAAAATTATAATACATCACTTTGTAAAAATCATAAAAAAAAGAAAGATTAAATTAATAATAATAGAATTTAACATAGATATTTGATCTTTTGAACTTCAAAATATATTGAATGGTGATAAAAAAATTCATGGCAATTACATTAAATTATAATATTATAATAAATGAAATTTATTTATACAATTACAATGATAAAATTGCGTGTATGATGATGAGTTAAAAAATAAAAATAATTATATAAAAAATATCAAAATAGTATTCTACATGATAAAAATAAATAACAAAAATAAATATTGAAAAAAAATGATGAAATGTGTGTCTTAAAAATAATTTAAGAAGCCATTAAATGAAATCACACAATAGAAAAAATATGATAAGATGAAAAATACCTTGCAGATTTAAAAAAACTTTTCAAATATAAATCTAGTTGTTGGTTGGAAGATAATGAAAATTGTTTTAACAAAACAAAATAGTTCTTCAAATAAAATAAAAATCAATACTAATAGAATAAAAAAGATAAATTATCTATATAACTTAGTAAATGAAATGTTTATCTTATTGAACCCTTAAATTAAGAATGTTAAACATTCTCTTGTGAAAATAAAATATACAATAAATAAAAATATTATAAAATAGTGGAAATATTCAAATGTTAGATATTAAAAATATTTAATTGACATATATCATTTGAACATAATTGCATACAAGTCGTGATAAGTAAAAAAATATCTTGTTGATGTAGATGGATTTTATGACAAGCAAAACAATTTAAAAAAATAGAAAATAAGAAGTATATATTTATATATAAATATATAAAATGTTACTTAATATGCTATAAGTATTTTAATAATTTAACAGGAACAAGGATATGGGGATCAGAGACGGATATATACATCCTCATCCTAATACCCAATTGAAAAAAATAAATATTTCTCATATCTACACCCATTTAATGCGAGAATTTTACATAAAAAATGAGACTATCAAAATAAGACTATAAGTATTTTAATAATTTAGACAGAAACGAATATTATGGTGAGTATGAGGATAAAACATGTATATCATTCCCATTTCCAAACCATAACAAGGGGCTACGAGGATAGTAAAAACAGGCTGCAATGAACAAATAACATGTGGTGTATGTAGTGAATGTGCAAGTGCAGCTAGCGATAAAACATGGTCTTACCAACAAGCATACAAGTGTAAAGAACTAAAAGGGGTCCGTAGAGTAAGACAATAACCAAAAAAATTAAGACAAACATGGGGTGCACAATGACAATAGCGGTGCAGAAAATTAAAGCCCTAACAATGAAGTGTGCGGGAAGAGTGCAAACAGTATAGACCCAACAGCAAATAAAGTGAAGACTAGGAGTGCAGAAAACTAAAAGGGTGCAAATATTAAAAAGTTGTAAGAGAAAACGTGGGAGTAGGTGTAAAACACTTGTTCAGACCCAATTTTTCTTCTTTCTTAAAAGAAAAATGATTTTTTTTCTCTTATACAATTTTAGAGGTGTCATCTTCTAAGTAATTTTTCATTTTTATTTTTCTCATTTTCAAACCTTCTCGGAAATTCCTAGACACAATGGTCTTCACGGAGTAAATGGAGTGAGAGAAAAAGATGGGGTGGGGTGCACGAAGTAAAACACCTGTCCTGATCCAATTTTTCATCTTTCTTCAGAACCCCAAGATATAAGGGTCTTCATCTTCTTCTCTCACGTGAGGGCAGCCTTCATCTCCGTTGAGCTTAGACCACAGCAGCCACAAGGGCCTTTGACGTACCTCCATTTCCGTGGAGCCAAGCCGCCACCACCAGTCCACCGCTGCTGAAAACCGGTGGCACGTGACTTCTCTCCTCATTTTCTCTAAAACGCAAAAGGGAATGACAATGCCTCCATTCTTTCTCCTTCATCGCAAGGGCACACACGAGCCAGGTCCACAGCCGCTGTGCCACACACTACTGTCGCCGCCGCTCACCTCCATAACCAAAAGCTTCATCACCGCCGCCAAGCCGCCTCGACATCTCGGCGACAGTCACGAACCCGAGAGTTCCACAGTTGGCTGTATCGAAAGATTCCCGTTTGTTTTTTTTTTTTTATCATTGATCGAGTGCAGATAAAGTTGGTAATAAAGATTTGTGGAGATGAAGTTGGATAATGGAGGTAAGCATTGGTGGTGTTGTGTGTTTCGAAATGAAATGAAGATGAAGGAGATGATAGTGAATGTGTGTTTCGAAATATCAGTTAATGGAGATGAGTGATGGAATCTGAATGGGAAAAACGAAAAATAGGAATAGGATGGAGAGGATGAAGGGATGGTGTGTGAAACTTGTTCTGAAGCTGTGATGGTTCTGTAGAAATGGTGTGAAAAATTGGATGGTGGTTATGTGAATGTCTAAGAAATGGAGATACATACCTCTGTGTGTGTGTGAGTGTGTCATGAAGTTGGAGAATGGAAATGAATGGAGGGAGAACATTGTAGAGATGATTGAGATCATGGAGGTGTAGATGATGATGATCAATGGAGATGTGTGTTTTCGGAATTGGGATGAAGGTAGTGCCGTTGGTCTGGGAATCATGTGATGAAAGAAGATATGGTTTTGGAAAGTTAGTGATGGGTGTGGATGAGTGTACAGAAAAAAAGTCAGTGAGTGGGAAGAGGAAAAAGTTGGTACATGTGGCACCTTCTGAGTGGAAAGAATGTTTTAGGTAGTATTAAAAGAAAAAAAGGGACTGTGAATGTAGAAACTTGGGCTATTAGCCCTATTAGCCCATTTCTAAAGAGGGAGAGGGATGAAAAGATGAGTCAAGATTCTCTACAATTTTTTTTGTGTTGTTTATTGTTGAGTTTTCAAAATATACTATGTTATATGTTGGTACTTTAATAAACTTTTTAATTAATTTTAAAATATTAAAATAAGTGCCTATCACTGTATTTTAAAGACACAATAAAGGATTAATATTAAATTAGGTATGTTTAATATATACCAACCAAGGGGTGTTGAATTGGTATTTCAAGATTTACTGGAATTTGAAAGATTCTTGAAACGTTTTTTAACAAGGAAAGAAAGGAGACAACATATTTTCATACTGATTTGATTCAAGATGAATCTACCTTCAATTTCTTTTAAGCAATCCAAACTTATAAGATTTCCACTAAATCAATAAAGGTCAAAGAATTATAAGATCACTTAAATAATCCTAGAGACTCTAATGACACAAAGAACTTGATTCACTAATCAAGAACTATCCCTAGATGGAGTGCTTCATACAATTGCAACTAGACATTCATCTACACAGTGAATAATAATGAAACAAAATATGTAATTCAAAAAGAAAAGGAATAAAATTCAAAATGAAAAGGAACAAATACACTTATTGTTGTGCAAAAATGATAGTTGGTCCCTAATGTCAAGTTTGATCTCCCAATATTAAGTCCATCCTTAATCTCTTCAAACACCCAGCAAAGTAATCTCTCAAGAACTTAAGAATTACCTTTTCTCAATCTCTCAAATTAAGTTTTTGATTCTAAGTTTCGTGTTTTTCAAAATGAATTTGAAATTTGTTTTAAAAAGAGAACTCTTATGGTGAGATTAATAGATTAGAAATTTTACCTAATCGATTATCGTGGTTGAATTTTGATTGCATTAGTTGTAGTGCATTTCGATAATCCATTAGATAAGTTGCTAATCCATTAAGAAATTATGTAACACTTATATTTATGCAGTTTAAGATTTGTTAGCAGTGATGAATCTTTAACCAATATTTTGGGTACCAAGATTTTAGTTGAATTACTCTTTTAGTCCATATCTTTTCCAAAAATGTCAAGTTGGTCATCTAGTTTTTTTTTTTGGTCCTGGTCCCAATTTTTTAAAAATTGATGGAATTTGGTTCTTTTCGTTAAATTTATTGAAGCATTGCAAAGATTTTTCAACAAAGTTGACACTAGGATTATGTTAATTATACCAACAAACAAACATACTTATTCACAACTTCAATTTTGATAAAAAAAAAAACTTGATTTGATAAAAGAAATTAACGAAAAAAGACCAAATTGCATCATTTTAAAAAAATCGGGACAAATTGAGACTAAAATATTTGAAAGACCAACTTAATATTTTTGAACGAAAATAGGAACCAAAAGAATAATATCAAAATTTTTTATATACACTAGTAAAAATATTGTATTTACTTTTTTATGATAATAAAAAATAAAAAAATTATATTAACAATAATTATTATTTCTATAAAATTAAATACAAATAATATTTATAATTTTAAATTTATTTTCATTCATAATTATTAAGTTTAAAAAACAATCAAACAAAAAATAGTTAAATTAAACAAATGATCACTTAAAAGATAATATTAATAAAATAATTATTTTAATGTTAACAAATATTTAAAAGGTAAAATTGAAAAGGACTTTTCCTTTATATATAAATATAGATGTATAAAAAAATTAGAATATAAAATATATTAAAAATATTAAACTTTTAAAATGTATATTTAATATTATATATAAAAATTTATAATTATAAAAAATAAATTTGGGGGGCATGACCCCTCTGTTAAGTGAAATGTACGCTAGTATTGGATAGATTAATCTAAGTAGTTCTAAGCCTGACTTACATTGATCTTAAACATGCACGATCTATTTAACTTAATACTAGTGGTGATGATGCTTAACCATGTTGTTTGACTTTGAATATCATCAAAACTTTATTTGATTAATTATCCCCTTTCAACCATCCATAACAAACAAACAAAAATACAGCAAAAATCTAAATCCGGAAAAAAATAACATGGAGAGGTGAAAGTAGAAAATGTTGGGCTATTAATTCATTTCAAAAGAGAGGTGAAAGTAAGTAGGAAATGTTGGACTGTTAATTCATTTCAAAAGAGAGGTGAAAGAATTAATGGATTTGGATTCTTAAGGCAAAGAATGTCTTTCTAACCAGCAAAAATTAGATAATATAAAAATAAAAAGATTAAAACACAAATTTAAAATTAAAACTAAAATATTTTTATTATTTTTCTTTAAATTAATTTATTACTTTTAAAATGAAAATGAATGATAAAATTTAGAACAACGTTTATATAACTCCTACAATTAATTAAAAAAAAATTCTCATCAAAATGATGCATACATGATACTGGATAAAATTATGAATACGTACAAAATGATATCAAACAATATTGCTTTATAATATCTTTTTTTTTCAATATTTTTTATTTTATAAATTTTTAAAATAAATTTAATTATTCAGGATATTTATAGTATTGATTGATTAATCTCTTCAATCAAGTCGAACAAGAACACAAGAGTTGCTTAGTGAGAATTTTATTGTGGCAGGAATGATAGAGAGTTTGGAAGAATATTGATTGTAAGACCCACAAGGAGGATGTATGTATGTAGCATAGTTGTATCCGGTTAGTTTGTTGATAGTGTATGATTTATAGTAGTTGCTTGCTGTTATAGGTTAGTATATAAGTTCATTTTTGTTCATTTTGGTACATTTAACTTTTACTTCCTTTTATCAATAATATTCACACTCTTCATCTTCTATATTTTTCATACTATCATTGTGATACATTAAAGTGGAAATAGTCTGTTGTAAATAAGAACATGGATTACATAGTAGTTTGACATTTGTTTGAAAGAAGAAATGTAAGACGAAAAAAATGTGTACATTGACCTCATCTCTGTTCATTGACCTCTTCTTACATAAATTCTCAATTTGTTGAATTATAATCTTATATTGTTATAACAAATTTTATTAAAATTTGATGACAGCATGAAATTTATATAAATAAAATATAATTTTTTTTTATCATAGAGACTTTTGTACATATAATTTATCTGGAAGTACTTTTGATCTAAAAGTAGGATTTGAAAAAATAACTAAACTAAAAATTATATGACTAATTTTGTAGTTAGTAATTACAATGACTGTTATTTAATATTTTCCATATTTTTCTTTAATAAAAATGTAAAAGAAAATTTAAATTAATGACTTTAAATTATGAAAAACTTAAATTCATTTTAAAAAATTATAAAGAAATTTTTTGTAACAAACCTTGTTAATATAATTTTACCTTTTAAATATAATAATAAATATTTCACAACTTAACTAATTCTTCTAATAAATATACTAAATTTATCTATAAATACAAATATAATTTGATTTATTTTTTATAAATTACAAAACAATTAACATATAATTTATTGAAAACTGAAAACAACACCTCAGTCAATCAGAAAAAAATTGAAGACCAACTGTAAACGTTTTTTTGACAAAATTATAGTATATATAATAATTTTTTTGACAAAATTATAGTATATATAATAAATATTATGTTTAATTTTATATATATATTGCATTGAATGTATATAATAATATTAAATGTAATATTAAAAAAATTAACTGCATGACATTATTTAATATTATATTTATTATATATTAGATGTAATATATATAAGTTGTGACATCCCATTTATTAAAAAATTTTAATAAATAAAACATCACATATTATATTATAACAAAATAGAGCATGTGACATAAAATTATAAAATTTTAGAGGACTTAGTTATCTAAAATATACTGGAACAAAAATATCATGGACACATAACCATGTCATAAACAAGTCTTAGAAACATAAAACAGTCTGTAAAAAGGTTTACTTATCAGAGCAAGGAATTACAAAGATCAGTTCTCTAAAAAAATGCTCAAAAGAACAATAATTAAAACCTAGTCTAAACAACAGCATTTCCACCACCTGTACGATCATCAGGAGTCTCTACATCTGCTCATACCAAAATTGGTGATCATTGCAAAAGGAAAACAGAACAAGGGTAAGCTAATGAAAATAATTTTTAATAGATAAGTTATTAAGCACAAATAACATGTGATAGCAACCAATAAAAGACCCTCTAGCTCAATTATCCGGATACATGAAATGAAATCGGATTCATTGGTTGCTTGCACTTGTGGTGGTCTCTACTGCTCTGCGGAGCCATTGCCAATAGGTTTCACCCTACCACACACAAGGTTAGTCCATGATCATCTAAGGTCATTATTCTGCCTGGAGACTAGGACTTCCTGCTACTCTCACCACATGAACCAATCTACTCTATGCGAGTCTGACTGATTTATTAGAGTGTCAGGATGCAACCTTACTTAAATACTTGAATCTTAAGTCACTACACACACTACTTGATCATCAAAAGGGATTTCTCCATGAAATTCCCACACCAAGTCCACATCTTATCTCTTAGAACATTATCATCTCATACTAATCATATTAAATACAGTGCCAATACACCGCATCATACATTCACAACATCATATATCATACTTTTGAGGAGTTAAATAACCAATCATAGAAGAAATCAAGTAAATAAACACTTCCCTACACCAATCTTGCTCAAGCTATAAATTTTCGCTTAAGCTAGGCATTCTTGCCTAGGCGAGAGCTCGAACAGTGGGTACTGTGAGGTTCTGCGAGTTCTCGCTTAAGCGAGACCTTCTCGCCTGAGCGAGATTGCTCTTTGCTCAAAACTGAAGTTTCCCTCCTGAGCGACAACTCGAACAAAGTCAAAGGTGAGTTTCTTCTGTTCTCTGCTCACTTGGACAAGAATAGCAGATTTCTCACTTGTTCACACTTGCAAACTTAGAAATCCATATCAAACCACACACAGTTCATTTCAATATAAACAGAAACATCAACCAGACATTTTAAACATGAATCGGAACCAAAAACAAACAAGATACTTCAAAAACTTTACAAATCCTACCTTCCCTTACCTCGAAACTACAACTTTTCCTGATGAGGAAAGTGTTAGTTTTGAAATAGTGAGTTTGGCCAAGAAGGGGGGTTGAATTGGCTTTATAAAACTTTTTTCGAAAGCTTAAACTCTTTTTCAATTGAATCTAATGGACTGGAAAGTTTGGATGTGAATGCAGCAGACCAGTACACTTTCAGTCGATTAAAATATAAAACAGCAGACTAAATTGTTCTTGATGCTATGAAACAGTCGATTAAAAATACAAAACAGTCGGCTAAAATACTGGAGAATTATGTAGAATACAGAATTTTCAAATTTAACTCAAACAACAATCTTTTACAACCAAGACATGTTCCAATCAGTATTTATAACAAGTATAAAGCCTCAGATTACACAAGAACGCATTAAATCACACCAAAGATCAAATTTCTTGGTTTTCTTGAGTTTTTAAAGAGTTTCAAAGAGAGTGAGATGAGGGAAAGAAGAATGCACAATTGTTTTATACTGGTTCACTCGATCACAGAGCTACATATAGTTTTCCAGGACAACCTGAGCCTGATTTCCACTATATTCAAAAGTTTTACAAATCAAACACCAAGATTACACTTTTGAACACAAAGCACACAAGACTTTTGACTCACACAAAAATCTAGAACCACAACCTACAAGAATCACACTTGCAGACCTGAAATCACATCAGGCAAACCACCCAGAGGCACAAGAATGTCCAAACCTGATGGTGATTGTCCCTAGCACACCATACATGTGTTCTTCAAGCTACTCACAAGCCAAAATGCCTCCAAGATCAACCAAGATCTTCAAACACGAGTTGCAGTTGTGTATTTCAGAGAGAAAACGCTTCCCAAAGATGAATGACACGATTTCGTTCAGAAAAACTCATATTCGCACCTCTGCTCGCGAAAACACAGCTTATATAGTCTGGTTTAAGTGAAAACAGTCGATTGAATTTTTCGTATAGTCAGCTGATTTCACTTGACTTAAGTGAAATCAGTCGATTGAAAAATAATTCAACTGACTGAATGCATTCATACCAGAAACTATATACAACAAACCTTTTAACATTTAACATGTTATATACAGATTTAATACACTAAAATTTAATCTTCAAGAGGATCTTCATAAAACACTTAAGATCTTCATGCACATGACTTTATCAATTCTTTGCTTCAAGCTTGTTTGTGCCAACAGAGCCCTAGGTGGAGAGGAATACCACAACTTCAAAACATACTAAGAAGCTGACAAACATGAGCACATGGACCAAAATGAGTCTCTAATAAAGACCCCAAGAAAGAATCAACATAATTGAACTGGAAGAGAAGAAAGGACGGAGGTTTGGAGTTCAACTTACATGGATGAATGAAATGTTCGTTTTGATTAGCGGAGTACGAAGCAGAAGTCCCATATTCAATGGTTGCAATTGACTTAGGGAGGGAAAGAACAATAGTTGTGAAGAGTAGAGAAAGTTGAGAGAAGAAGACAAAATAAGGGAACTGAAAAGTTTTCTGAAATGAGAAAACAAGTGGACTGATTTGAGCTTTTTACTAAAATTGGGCATAATCCTGAAATAAAAAAAGTGGGCTTTTCATTAGTTATATATTAAAATTATTCCAAACAATGATAATAATTATTTAATAAAACTACTGTATAAAAATTTAAAATCTTCAAATATGTATTTCAATTATTTCTGAAAATTATTTTAAGAAAGTAAATTAACAAAATAAATAAATACACAGTATCATCTAACTTAATTAATCAAAAATTGTTTTTTTCTTTAATATCATATATTTTCCAAATTCTTCGAACATGTGAAACGTCAAATAAGTCTGAATACAATTTAGTTTACAAAGTCTAATTAGTTCAGTTAAATCTCTTCATACGAAATAAATAAGAACCTATTTTATTTGACATTATAGTACTGTATAAGAAGGTAAGCATTTGTCAGAGAGTTTTAAATCATATCTATGACATTCTTAAATTTATTGCACCACCTACATAATCCTTCTTTTATGTTATCTGTAGTATTTTATTACAGTGTTTTGCGCTATAAATATAAAATATGAAGAATCCATAATAATATTAAGGATGGAAGCATCACTAAGACCAAAAGACATTATCATAATATGGAAAGACAGTAAAAATAAAGGGTAGATTCCATTAATAAATTAACAGTTAATAATGAGAATTGAAAGTTTAAAGTGGACTAAACAAATTTGACAAAAATCAAATGTCATAATTTCTTTAAACTTATGTAATTTATATTTGTCTGAAAAGGATAAATATTTTCTTTATTTATCATCAAATATTTTTTTACAAATATTTCAAATTATATTTCCTATAATTGCATATCACTTTAATTATGTCATTTTTATATTTTTTTATCTTATTTCAATCCATATAAAGGAGTTAACTCGGCCGAGTTTAGGTTAATATCGATTTGGAAGCAAACTCATTTTTGAAGCAAACTCGGCAAACCGAGTTAAACTTGTGAATCTGCAACCGAATTAGCAAATCAAGATGGTTTCTTTTGTAAATCTGAAATGATCCATTTTCTACTTGTGATAGTATTATATTCGTGTTATTCATGGTTGTAGATTATTGGTGGTCACTATTGTCTTTGGTTGTCACATTCTTGTTCGTAGGTAGTTACTCGAGGTGACGTTTGTAGTGACATTAGTGGTTGCGTTCTCCTTCTTTGTGGTTGACTTCTCTCTACTCATCGTTTCTATTCCAACATTATTAATATCGTTGTTACAAGTATCTCACTCGTCTTATGGTCATTTGTATAAGTGATTTGTTCTTTCAACCTTGCGCCCGTAAAGAGAGAGTCACGAAGATGAAAGAGTTTTTGCTTGTTAATTACATCCGATGTCTTTGGATGTCAAAATAATTTTTATATTATATATATATATATATATAATTAAAATTATTATAAAAAGTAATATTTAAAAATATATAATATAATTAACAAATAATAATAATAATAATATTTCAATAAAAAATATAAAAATTATTTATAATATCATATAATAATAAATTATTATATTATTTATAAAAAATTTTATTTTTTTATCTAAAATAAACTCTTAGATTAGAATTTATAAAACTTTCACGAGTTGTGTAAACTCTGTTTCGAGTTTAAACAACCTTATCTCTTCAACCAAGTCCAGCAAGAGGATAAGAGTTGCTTAGGGTGAGAATTTGGAAAGAATATTGATGGTAAGACCTTAGGATATGGAATGGATGTATGTAGCATGGTTGCTTAATGTTAGTTTGTTGATAATCTATTATTTATATTTATAGTAGTTGCTTGCTGTTAGCTGATGTAGGTTATATAAGTTCGTTTCTATTCATTTTTGTACATTCAACTTTTATTTTCTTTTATCAATTCTTTATCTTCCATATTTTTCATACTATCATTGTAATACCGTATAGTGGAAAAGGGAGGGTATAGTGTAATTTACACCAGACATGCTCTCCTCTTACTTTTTCTTCTTGCATTTCTCCCTGTGATTGTGTGACCTAGAGTGGGGATTTCAGAATTTAGATAACATATCATCTCTTCATTTATTGTCTTATTAATTATGAGGAATTTTAATATCTCAGTATTTCATTCTCAACTTTCAAGTTCCTCTACCAAAATGTAAAAGAAAAATATCTATGGAGGTCATCTTATTTGGATAAAGATTTCTTTGATTTCTCATTTGTGACTTTTTTTTGTAGGTTGCTAAGTTAGTATACTCCCATGAGTGCCTCTCATTCATAGGGGTCTCACATGGTTTCAATTTTTATGCATCAATATCTCTGTTCCTACTATAGGATTCACACCAATGAAGAAATACTTTTTCCTCCTTATTATCATTGTGAGTCTTGTTTCAGTTAAGAGAAGTTTTTATTATCCACCTATGTTAGGTTAAAGATAAAGTTGTTTTGACTTTATCAGCTACTGTAACATTTTGAACTTACGAAATTACTGTGATTCATATTTGTATTTATTTTTTTTTTCAGCACTTATTGGTGTGACATTGGTTGTGTTTAATCAGCAGTAAACATATTGTGTCACTCACTCCTTAATCTCATACATGTTCGAAAACACTTCAACAGACTTAAAATGTTAATCAGCAGTATATTTGTCACTCACTCCTTATCTCTGTATTTTTTTACCAAAACTTATACACTAAGTCATACTAAACCAATTTAACTCGATTAACCAAAAATTAGACTATCAAAGATACTTATTATATCACACTCAAGTTAAAAAATATTAAATTAAATAAAAAACATTAGACATCTTTAAAATTCATTAATTTATGGTCATTCCACTTCTAAATTTAGATTCTCTAACCCATAACATTATCATAATTAAACTAACTTATCTTATATAGATTAAGTTTCTTGACTCTAAAAGCAATACTTACACGTAGATAACTTAAATAAACTATCTAAATATATTTTAACAAACTAAGTCTAGATTTATCTTGAATCTAATTGAGTTACATGTAAACGTATAACTTCCAAAACTTGACTAAAAAAAAGAATAAAGATGAACTTACTCATGAAAAATCTAATCACACTTTATTCTACTAATGGATCATTATGACTCTGATATTAAAAAAAATAACATATACATAATGTTAAAAAAAATAAGAGAGTAAATAAAAAAAATTTAAAATAAATAATGTTCTTTTTACAATGAAAGTGGAATAATAATTCTTTCAATTTTAAACTTTATACTTTTAGTAATAAAATATTCAAATTTTATTTTTAAGAAAACACTTCTCATCTTAACTATATTTTAGATATATATTTGACATTATAAAAATATTATTACTTTCTCTCTCTTTCTCTGAATACAACTTAAAAAATTATAATACATTTTTAGATCATTTTGTACATTATTTTTAGTAATAATATTTTAATTCACTTTTAATTCATCATTTTAATTATTTTTAATTATTTTTATTTTTATTTTTTAATAATGTGATATGATAATTTAAAGATAGCTTCTGATACTTATATACGCAATTTGGGAAGATACATCCACCAAGAACTTATAACATCTACCCTCCTCACAAACGCATTTCATTACTCTATCTCCATGCTTCTACCATATCATTATTTGTTCAAACTTGATATCTTTTTTAGAGATACAAACTATCTTCAAGAAATTGAACATATAATTTTGGCAAGTCTCACGTCAATTTAGGGAACATTTATAAATCCATATTTAAAATGTTTAGTGACTCTTGATTCTGTCTTTTAATTATTCTATTACTTTCGTTTTTTTCTTTTTTATAATGACAACAATAAGAATCAAATTTAATAATAATAATAAAAAATTCATATATACCATCTAAAACTCAATCACCACTACTCTTATGGATTATTTTCTTTTGCTAGTCTCTACCACTTTGACTAAAGAAATGGCAAACTAAAGTTTAGACACAATGTAAATTGTCAAACCAGTTTTCACAACTCATACTTGCCTTATTATTACAGAAATCTTCTATCAACTCTTCGTTATCCATTACAAAAAGTTCGCTTGGTTTTGTATGCATAAGCTTAACCCTTCGTTCATAATCATTTTGAAAGATTCATGACATCTGTTTTTGATGTAGTGTATTCTCCACCATATGACAGAAAAAAGTACACTGAAGTTGGCGTTGTCTACTTCAACTTCAACCTCGAGTCTGCATCAGAAATGTAAGTGTCTAAACCAATACGTCATGGCACTCCTTAGTATCATTAACACTTACAATCCAATGCCAAATAGAGAATGTATCATGCCAAACCATTCCTATATCTCAATTCATCAGATAGAAAGAAGAAGAAACAAAAATTATGTGAAACACAGAGCTTAAACTTTACATACAAAGACTCAACAAAAAACAAAGCAGTCTTTGAATTGGAACTTAGAAGTTCAGACTGGTGAGGATTCCTCATTTGGTTCATGCAAATTTGCAATGCAACTTCTTGACTCCAGGGATTGAAGGCTTCTAACAACTTCTACCATGGATGGTCTTTTCTCAGGCACCACAGAAGTGCAACGAAGTGCAATGTCTAAAGCTCCAATCATCTCTTGGTGAAAAGTGTTTGATATTTTTGGGTCAAGAACTTGATGCACCCCATTAGCGATGTTCACTTTCCTCCTAACCCACTTCACAATGTCAACCGAGTCACTTGACTCCGTTTCTTCTGCTTGCCTACCACTCACTAGCTCCAGTAGTACCACGCCAAAGCTGTAGATGTCCAATTGTTCAGATGCTTTCTTACTGTAACCATTTTCTGCATTGCAACAATACAAGAATGATCTTAAGAGTTTATTTCAAAGTTCAAGCTATTTCATATAAAGTGAACATCCAAGTATGCATGTTGGTCTTAATTTGTATTAAAAAAAATACAACTCTACCAATGCGTTAGCTCAATTATGGGAATGCATTTGATGTTGTTTGAACACAACTTATCATACCTGGTGCGATGTAACATGAAGATGCTGCTTCAGAGTTCAAAATTGATTGAAATGAAGCTTCTCCCACAACTCGATCAAGAGCAAAATCGGTGAGCTTTGGCTCGAAATTTGCATCCAACAAAATGTTACTTGACTTGACATTTCTGTGAAGCAAGTGAGGGACATAATCCTTGTGAAGATATGCCAGCCCTTGAGCAACTCCAATGGCAATTTTTAATCGAACCACCCACTGCAGCTGAAAATTCTGACCAGAAATCAAATCCCCTAAGCTCCCTCCATGCAAGTACTCATAAATGAGAAACACCGACTCATCGGAGTGGCAGAAACCCAGAATTTTAACAACATTCTTGTGCCTAATTTTTGCCAGAGTCTTCACCTCCGCTTTCAAACTTTTGGAGGACTGGCTTCCAAAATTGACTAACTTCTTCACAGCTATTAGTTCACCACTAGGTAAACTCACGACATAAACTCTACCAAAAAACCCACCATTTCCCATTGAGCTTTTCTCATTCATCCCTACAAGTAGATCATGCTCGGTAATCCTGAGAGGATAAAAGAACACTGAGCGCCAGACCCCTACTTGATTCCCCTTGGAATATCTCCTATACAAAATAAAACCACCAACAACAATGCCAGTTCCAACAACAAAGGCTAAACTGATGAGAGCACATGCTAAGGTTGTAATGCCACCAATGTGGCGTCTTGGCATGTCATCAGAACAAGAGTTAGGCAATCCAGGGCCACAAAGACCAGGGTTTCCGTCCAAAAACGAGGCAGGGAGACCAGAAATCAAGGAGTATGGTACTTTACCCGATAACTGATTGTAGGAGACATTGAAAAGAGCAAGCTTCAAGTTCTGAAGTCCTTGTGGGATTAAACCAGTGAGATTGTTATCTGAAAGATCAAGGTAAGTGAGTACAGGAAGCTCGGCAAGAGAAGAGGGGATTTCTCCGGTTAGACTGTTATCGGCCAAAGACAATGAAACTAGTTTCCTGCATTTTTTCAGCGCTGGTATTTGACCAGAAAGAGAATTGTGGGAGAGATTTACTATGCTCATAACAGGAGAGTCACAAAAGTTTGGAGGAAGTTCACCATCGAAACGGTTGAGAGAAGCAGAAAATCTGTATAAGCTCTTGACAAAGCCAAGACCTTGAGGAATTTTACCAGCAAAGCTGTTGTTGTCGAGCTGAACTTGCTCCAACTGAACAGCTCCTGAAATTGACTCAGGTATTTGTCCTGAGAATCTGTTGTTTTCAACTCTTATGAGTTTGATTTTGGGTAATGACCACAAGGCAGCGGGGAAATCTCCAGAGAAGGCATTGTTCTGGACTTGGAATCTCTCAAGACTCTTACATTCATCAATGGAGCTGGGTATTGAACCATTGAAGGCATTTGAATGGAGACAGAGGTTTACAAGGCCTTCTCCTTTGCAGATGCCACTTGGAAATGGCCCCAAAAGCTTGTTTTGTGAAACATCTAACGAAACCAGGTTCTTGAGAGAAGATGGTAGAGCCTGAGGAACCCCACCTGTTAGGTTGTTCTCAGAGAGATCTAAATGGGTCAAACTAACCAGGCCCACCAGAGAATCTGGAATTTTGCCTTGAAAAGAAGAGCTTTGCAACATAAGCTGCTGTAGATTTTCAAGGTCGCCGATATCCTCTGGAATCTCACTCACCAAGTAAGGATTCTGAGACAAATCAAGAACTTCAAGTTTAGTTAGATTGCCAAAGACAGCAGGCACAGTGCCTGAAAGCAAGTTGCTTCCCATGTTGAGGACTTGGAGGTTCTTCAAGGAGCCTAAGCTCTCAGGGATTTTTCCTTCTATGTGGTTTCTACCCAAATCAAGCACTCTCAAGGAAGCAAACTGAGAAATCTGAGATGGGATAGTGCCCCATATGAGGTTGGTACTGAGATTCAAAGTCTCCAAGGAAGCACACTCAGAGAGGTGAAGAGGGATGGGCTGGTTGAAGATGTTATCAGCAAGGTTTAGATAAGACAGATGTGGAAGGTCACAAATGGAAGATGAGATATCCCCAGAAAGGTTCAAGCTCTGAAGATTGATAGAAATTACAGAGAGTAAAGGTGTGGTGGAACAAGTTATTCCAGTCCAGTTACAGTAATGGTTTGATGAAGTGTTGGACCAGGTAGACAAGGCCTTCTTAGAGTCTTCAATGGAGGCCTTGAAGGAGAGAAGGGTGTCCCCTTCTGAAGAAGATGAACTGAGATCGAAGATTGAAAGGGACACAGAGAGAAGGAATAGGTATGTACAGAATGTAGTAGTGGCCATGAGCTTGGTGACTGCAAAAGAACTTGCTTTGAGTTGAGTTGTTCTCAACGGTTTCTATATATCGGTGTTAACTGTTTAGTGAAGGAATGTGTCTAGTGAGATTACTGGAGCTCGATGGGCTGGAAAGAAAAAAAGCTTGCATTTTTACGTGCAAAAACTCATCATGGCCTTTGAGAAATTTGCTGATAAAACCACAAAAGTCTCCCTTCACTCTCTTTTTAAAGACTTTTTTCCATTCGTGACATTGTGTTCAAAAGGAATTGTATCTGGACAACAAAATGGTACAATAATTTCATCACAGAAAGAGATAGAAGGGAATCAAGAGATAAGAAAACGTAAAATGTCAAACTGTCGTAAACATAAAAAAAAGAAACACATAATATCATAGACATAAGATTAAATATGTTCTTAGTGTTTACTAATATGCTTAATGTGTCAAGTTTTACTTTTACACGGGTGATAAAATAAAGATTATTTTGTAAAAAAAAACACATGTTGGAAACCAGCAGAAACAGGATTTTACATAGATTTATGTTTCCACATTATTTTATTTGTCTGAGACACTTCCTTTAAAAAATATGAACATGTCTCTGAACTCAACATTATAAAATAGTATACTACTAAAGTTAATTTGAACTTTCTATCTACCCTAGTAACCTACCCACAGTGTCTCTTTACCTTTCTGCTCTGTTTCACTTATTAGTGTATTTATTTGTTGTTACCAGTAGTAGTAAATTTCTCCGAAACAGAGGAAACAATGTCAGGTGAGAAGTTAGAAGGCATTGTCCGAAAATAGTTGTCACTGTTATAAAGCATTGAGTGACTAATATCGCGGAACTTTTCACCCCCAAGAAGGGAAAGAGGTGAGTTTTTTCAACGTTTTGAAATCGAATCCAAAGAAGCCAACAGTAACGTAGGATTTGACCTTGGAACACCGAAACCAAAGATTTATGTATTTTATTTAGTATTGTTGTTAATATTACCTTTGAGGGGCAACGAATTGAATGCATGTTATGTAGTACCTGATTACATTGAAGACGTTTTGGCAAGGTCACTGGGTCACGTGGCCACATTGTCCATTTGTGTTCCGCAGTGGGGTCCCCTATTGACCGTCAGAACTCAGAAGTCAGAGAGCTTTGATTATGCCCCATAACCAAACAAAACTTTTCATTAAACTTCGCATCTTTTCTCCTCGGGTAAAATAAGTTCAACTGCTAATCTAATATAATAATATTTTTAATATAAAAAAGTTAAATTAAATATATTTTTAGTAATTTAATACTTTTTATTTTTTTTAAAGTATCATTTAATTTCACGTTTAGAGACTGTAAATATATTTAATCTTAAAAATTAAAATAATTTAATTAACTTTTATTTTTTTAAAATAAATTTGAGTATTTTTTTATTAGGTATTTATTATAAGAATTTTGTTTTATTCGGTATCAAAACTTTTTAAAATATTTTTAACTTATGAAGAAAGTGTTCTCGTGAGCGACAGTGTTGTTGATAAGAGACAGAGGTCCCCATCGCACGTTTCATCAGAATGGATTGGAATTACATGAACACCAAATAATAAAATAAGAGTGACAAAGGTCAAGATAAGTTGGGATATGTAACTTTTTAGTGATATATATAATAATACTGCTTCTACAAAATATACGCAGTGTTTTATTTTCTTTGCTTAATTTATTTAAACCTCCCATTATCTTATTTCAAAAAGTAAAAGTACATTTTCTTCTTAATCGATATAATAATCACAATTTTTTATATGCATGAGACCACAAAAGGAAAAAGGGTATTTGAGGAAATAAGTAAGCGTATGGGACATGAACTGGTAGATCCTCTGCTGCACACAATTTATTGTAGCGGTGGAGGACAACATGATTAATTATGAATCTAGCTCCACCAATAAAGATTTTTTTTTATCTAGGACAGAAAAATAAAAATAATAATAACTTCAATATGTTTTTACTCTTTTAAACATGAATGAAGTTTATTTGTCATACCTTTTAAATTAACAAAATAAACTATTTTCTTTCATGGTTTAACGAAATAATGTTTTCTAAAATTAATCAACCTTTAAAAAAATATGTAGGAGTGATAAAGAATTTTTGTCAATATAAAAGTTTACGTGGTTAATCGATTTGAAATTACTGTCACTTTTAATGTAACTGTTAACAAAGTGATTGTGAATTGTGATAGCATAATGCAGATAGCGTAATGACAAACATCGATACAAGGATCATTTTACACCTGAGTATGAATTTGTTAATGTCTTTGATAAAAGGCCATGATTTCATACGGTCAAAAGAGAGCAAGAAAAAATTAATTTATTTGAGATTCTTCAATATGTGATTATTTTGATAATGTGTTTGCACACAATTTTATATTAGCAAATGATCATTCTACTATAATTTTATTATGCATCATTAAGCAACAATTTGATTAACCTAGTCCCAATTGAAAGAAAGTTTGTATGAAAATTATGGTTTGGAGAATTTAAGGTAATTTCTATAATGGTTATTTACATTAACATTTTATTATTCAACTATGTTTCCAAACTTATTTTTTATGCAAAAAGAATATAGGTGGGATCCGGAACAATAGTAAGTTATAAAATTCGTTTTCCATACATAAGACTCACGTATTTTCAAAAATATAATAAATAAAATTAGAACTGGTGAGGACAATGAAACCTAGATTCCACCAAATATTCGAGTAAACTATTGACCTTAAGATATTGTCTATCAAAATATAGTTTATGTTATTACTTCAATCAGACGAATAATATAATTGGACCTTTTGCCATTGTTATAATCAAATTGCTTCATGACTTCATGTGAACCTATATTTAACATCTTATGCAAATGTTAAAACTTCCAATATTGTATCAAAAGGTTACCAATTGTTTTATTCAATTTTGGAAATAAATTGCCTAATGTTTAAAAGATCAATTGTAAAATTGATCAATATTTAAACACTTTTCATAATTATTTTGGCGTAACTCAAAGACTAATTCAGTTTCAAAACAGTTAACAGGAAATAATTAACAACAGTTTAATTTAGTTTGTCGATTTTATTTGATGGTTTAATACTTTTCACAAATTATTTCTCCAATCCAACTTAATCATTAGTAATTTAGTTGAATTTAGTATCTTGTTGTTTTAGTAATTATTCTGTTATAATAATTATGTTATGGAAAATAATTTTTTGACTACACAACTTTCTCTTACAACTTATTAGGTGTCATTTTCTAATTGATTTTCATTTTTTCTTTCTCAATCTTCCAAAACCATTTAAAAGATGACACCTCATGTTTTAAGAAAAAATTGTTAAAATTAGTAGTCAAAATATCATTGTCCTTATATTATTTTAATAATCTTTTATAACCGCGATACACAAAAAGAGAATGTCTGTATTTCCAATAATAATAATAATAATAATATAAAATTTTTAAATACTTAGAAAATAAAGTGAGTTATATATAAATTAAATATCTTTTTGTAAAAAAACTAGAAAATTATTAAAAATATATAAATTTATTTAAAAGATAATGATTTCATTTTTAAGAAAGTGACATGCTTCCGAGAATATTATTAGTCGAAGCAAAAGTTTAAGAGTTACAGAAGGTGAGATACCCTTGCGTTATATTTTGAAAAGGAGAAAGGAATCATAAAAAATGTGGACTTTCTCTGACAAAGTGGACGAAATCCAAAAAGTTCCGAAGGGTACCAACAAATCCAAAGATTCTTTAACTTTCTCTGTGATTTTTATCAACACGTAACAGGCCACCAGGATATACTTTCTCTTTCTCAATTCAAGACTCACCAAAATTTCTGACATATTTCAATTTATTTATTTATTTTCCCAGATAATCTTCTGCTTCTTCTCACAAAATAAATTACGCAAAATATGCCCTCACACTTAAATTTCTTACAGGAATTTGAGTTTGTTTTCCTACTCTATTCCACTGCCATTTCGTTTTTCTACTATTTGATGTTAAAGTCATCTTCACTTATTAAATCAGTAAAATAATGATCTACTAGTAAAAAATGTAATTGATTATTTTGATTAGGACTCGGACAGTGTAAAGTGGGAAACTATTAACTATTAATATCCAAATAGGTCAAATTACAAAAACGATTAATTTATTTGTATATATGGTCCTGATATATTATCCGTTTTGAAACGTGAAGTTATGTCACAATTTTATCTTTAAAAGACGTCCCGGATGGTGGAGAGAATGAGAAGTATTTAAATTGCGTTTGGCCTCAACTTCTTAGTGATGTGAGATTTATTGGGTGTACCGAAGATATATATATATATATATATATATATATATATATATATATATATATATATATAATATTTTCATTAGGAACAACTACCAGTCTCGAGGTATTGTTCGCTTTAGAGCGTAAAACTCTGTTACGATTTTATCTTTAAAAGATACCTCAAAGGAATAAAGAATATTGCACAAGCATTTTGTCCAACATTTGAGCGATATGCTTATTAAGGAGAGATAATCATCTCAGAATCCCTCTCGCTCAAGTTGCAAGTTAACGCTTGAGTCATACTTCATGTAACTCGAGTAACCAACACATCATTTTACCAATGTAAATCGATTAGTTTAATTAATGCACCCTTCTTGAACCTCGCTTGAATGACATTATATCACTTCAAAGATTGATGGCCCAAAGAAAGTATCAATGCATTAACATTTATAAATCATTCTATGACATCCAAATTCAAGAATATTTCATCCTCGTGGAAAAATACAACTCAAAATCTCCATTTAGCCAACATAATTCTTCATGTTATAATCATGAATGTACTTATATGTCGTCATGGATACATCTGGTATAGAAAGTTTTCACTTTCTATGCTGATTACTGACATAGTCTAACTCTCATTTCATTCCCAAATTCTCCAATAATCCTAATTTCGCCATGGATGACATGCTTTACCATGACCTCATACTCACTGTCGATTACATTACCTCTCTCCATCGCTTTCATCGCTTCTTCGTTCACATCCATGAGGTATGTGTTCTCACAAACCCTTTCTTCACCTACATTACCTCTCTCATCGCACACTTCTTCGTCAAGGAACTTGGGACTCTAGTGCTGACATAACAAACACAATAAACATATTGTGATATTGTCCCAATAAACATAATAAACACCAATAATAGATCCAGTACACACAATAACAAATTAAGTTTCAAGGCTGACCAAAGAGAAAATGAGAGAAATTTGCACAACAAGAGTGGGAGCGAGAATGATAGCCAAGTGCTGCGAAAGGAAGAAGATGAGAGCCACCAATGAAAGGGAGAAAAACAAGAGTCAATGTGAGGAGGACAACAATGTGAGGGAGGAGAGGTGCGAGCATCGTAGTAAAGTGCAACAAAAAAGGGAGAAGGGAGAAGACGAAAATTAAAGATTATATGTCGCTTATAGTGAAAAACCTTCGTAGTATTTGTTTTAAAAATTTAAAGTAAATTATGTGTCTACTTCCTATGTTAGTTCTAAATATAACTAACATAAAAAATCTTCTACTTTATTATGAAATTGTCATTACTCTCACTTTCTATGTTGGTTCTATGTACAACTAGCATAAAGAGTCTTATATTTTATTATAACATTATCATCGCGCTCACTTTTTATATCACTTCTAATGATAACCAACATAGAAAGCTTTATAATATTTATAATTTTGCCACCGTGTCACTTATTATGCTAAGTGAATTATAAAATTGTCATAAAAAGTTGCTTTTGCATTAATGTTAGTATTTAGTTTTAACCAACCCATTTGAGAAGAGGAGAATAAAGAACTTAAAACTTATATAAGGTTGACTATACTCATCAAAACTAAGTTTTGATATGTCTGAAAGAATGTTTTCTTTACTAGTTTCTCAAATCTTAACTTGATAAACTTTATACCATCAAAATCTGTTTTAGAGTCTAGAGAATATAAAGAGAAGACTAAGGAAAATATATCTAACTTTTGTCTATAAATTTTATTTCTCACTTACCTTAAAATTTAGTATTAAAGTATCAAAGACCTTATAAACCTAGCTTGCAATAATAATAATAATAGTGAAACATTTAGATGAAATGAGTTTAAACATTTGTTATTATTGTATATTAATTTTCTTACTAATATTTTGATTTATGAAAAACATTAGATAACCAAATTCAATTTAATTATGAAATAATTGTTCTCACTCTAGAAAAATCAAGTTGAAGAAATTATGTTCGTTAAAAAAGATTTTCGTTTAAGTAAAAATGATAATTTATATATTTTTTTATTACTTTGCATTTCAATGATAATTACTCGCTTGAGCTAAATATGTTCATACTCAAGCAACATAGGATCGTTCAAGTTAAAAATTCAAAATTCGATTAAAAATCATGTTTTCACTATTTTTTTATTTCTCTTTTCCTAATAAGTTATTTCAACTAAATAAATCCTATTATCAAAATAAAATTGGATGAAAATAAAAAGTTAAAATATTCCACTGATTATTAGATTTGTTTGAAAATCTCAATTAGGTTTTATATTTTGATTGGTTTTAAGTGAATCTCTATTTTATAAAATGTGCAATAACTAGATCATTTTTATTAGTATTATATTAACAACGTTAAATATGTATCACATGTCCGTTCGTTATTTTTTTTTATGTTTATTATTCTTCTAAATTTTTTAAAAGATATTATTTTGTCACGTGTCAAGTTAATGTCGTGTCATGTGTCAAGTCATTGTCTAAATATCAATTTAATCCATGTATTTATTATTTTGATTCAATTTAGTTCTAATTTTTTTTAAATCGAATAATTTTGTTCGTTTCCAAATTGAAACCAAATTTAACCGATGAACATTATATATATATATATATATATATATATATATATATATATATATATATATATATATATATATATATATATATATATATATAACAATGATAAATCTCACATTTTAAAAAAGCATTTTTAGTTTATTTCATTCAATCAAACAATTCTTATTAGAAAAATTATCTTTTGACAATTTTTTTTACAAACTCGTCTTTATGAGTAGAATTATAATAGATTAATTTTTTATTTTTTAATTAAAATAATATAATAAAGTAGTATTTTTTTTACCTAAATAAGTAGTTTATCAAAGTTTGTTAAAAATAACTTTGTTAACGTATCATTTTTCTACTTATTATTTGTGTGCACTTTTCTTTTTAATTTTTTTATCAAATGAGAGGAATAGACTCTTCTTTTAAGTCGCTTTCACTTTGAGCTTTGTTATCTTGCACGGATTTCTTCTTCGGATGGGTTAGAGTTACAATGCATTACATTGTCATCTTTTTACTTTTTTTTTTTCACATCTTGAGAGAATATATATATATATATTTATTTATATATATATATATATATATATATATATATATATATATATAATTTTTATAATTTTAATGTTTTTTTATAAATATATATTTTTTTTTTTTTCATTTTATT
>Ga0214542_1001384_pt1 | contig 49590 bp, 18 predicted proteins | sample CNSS1metaG_FD_160096 | JGI IMG/M metagenome (GOLD analysis project Ga0214542, IMG submission 160096) | Root nodule microbial communities from cowpea collected in UCLA plant growth center, Los Angeles, California, USA - CNSS1 | ecosystem: Host-associated > Plants > Roots > Nodule | place: USA... | reverse complement strand
TTGTTATGACTGGTAATATGTGCGGTGAAATTGCATGAAGTTGGAATATGAGAAGAAGTGGTTGAACTAGGATTTCAAGGGAAATTCTAAGAGGAATGTTTTAGTGTATGTAAGGACATAAGGACTCAGTTTTGGTTGGTATCCTGACGCTCCTAGTAACCATTAAGACTCATGTAGAGTATAATGGATTACGTCAGGGGGAGTAGCAGGAGGTCCTGGTCTATGAACCTGATCCGTCATAGAGGTGATGGGACTTACCTTGGGAGTGGTTGGGTGATAACCCCTTGTGTCCAAATTCTGCAGAGTTTGGGAACCGTCACAGGTGCAAGCCACCAAGAGATCCGATGTCGCTTACATAATCCGGATATTGAGTCTAGAGTCATGTATATGTGTTGTGGTGGTCTATATGATTATGGTGATAATGAGAAAGATTGCATGGTTTCTGTTTATAATTGAACTGCATGATTCCTTAATCAGATTAGCTTACCCTTGCTTTTTGTGTTCCTGTCTTGTGTTGTATGTTTCCTTTTGCGATGTGGTTGCAGTGTCAAAGGCACTTCTGAAGAATGAAGAGCCATCGTGTTAGTGTTGAAGAGGAGGTTTCCAGTGGGAGTTTTAGCAGTGATGTAACAATTACTTGGAGTATCCAATAATTAATTTTAAACTTATAAAGTTACTTTATTTCAAATTTTGTTATGAATTTTGGAAGTTAAATTGATTTAATTATTGAAAATAATTTAAGTAATAGATTTTGAAAGTGTTGGACAACTTTGTATCAAAATCATAAATTATTTAAATATATAATTTGACTGGTTGATGGGAAGATATAAAGAGTAATAAATGCCTCATTTTCACAAAATTAGTTTTTGAGAAGTATTTGTCTAATTAAAACTTTAACATTGTGAAAATAATAACTTTACAAAAGTGTAGAAAATTAAAATTTATATTTAAAATTTCTCATTAAAATAATATATTTAATTTGTAAAGCATTTGATTTTTTCTTGAGAAAGGTAAATTCCTCTTGTTAAATTGCTCCTGGTATAATTTTAATTAATGATGTAATACACCACAACTTCTTTAGAATCATGATATCTAAATTAAAAACCAAAACTTATAATTTAATTTTTAATATTTAAAATTTTACCCGGATCACATTATTTTATTAAAATATATTATATACTAGTAAAATTTAAAATAATGGGAGAGAACAAACCAAAGTGCCTCTGACATGTAAATTTTCTTCTTCAATTAATTAAAATAATTTTCTTAAAGTGAGAATTTGTGAGTGAGTTGAACCCACAGATGCAATAAAACAGTACTTTCTGTGCAATAAAACCAAAGGTTTGTGAAACTGTTGTCTCTGATATGTTCAATTGTCTGCACCTCATACATAAGTACTTGAAGAAAAGTGTTCTCTCAATTGCAAAACAGTACTTGACACATGTTCAAAAATATCATTTAATTAATATAATTTAGATAAATATATTGTAACTTTAATTATTGTGTGTTTTATTTTTGATCTATATAAAATTATATTGATTATTTTTTAAAAAAATATTATATAAATATATATATATATATATATATATATATATATATATATATATATATATATATATATATGATTGTGTTTGATGGAATATTGTTCATATTTCAAGATATTCTTGATTTATATCAGTTAATGGTTATAACAAGGTTTGACATTTATTTATATATTTATAATGTCAAAAAAATTCGTATTAAAGAAGTTGATTGGATAAAATGTCCACAAAATATTTTTTGAAAGTAAAAATAAAATTACTTGTTAAAACAAAATTTTATATATATATATATATATATAATTTAAACCTAAATTTAAGTTAGTATGAACATATATCAAGTTAGATTGATATCAAATTAATTAATTAGGTTAAGTCATATTAAGTTAGTTTACTTTAAATAAAATTGGAAGTTGAATTCAAATTAAGTGAGTCCAAGAATCAATATAAGTTGAACCAAAATTAATGTTGTATTGATAAATCAAGTTCATATTAAATAGTTTAACTCCATTTAATCGGATCATGTCAAATTGGGATTATGTTGAACAATATTAAGTATAGTCTAAGTTAAATAGATTATAATCATACTAAGTTAGATTGAATGGAACTAAACTTATGTAAAATCAAATTAAGTTGAGTAGAGTAGATCAAATGTGAATCGCAGTTAAAAAGTGTCATGTTAAATTGAGTCCAATTTATATGGGATCAACTATATAAAAATTATATAGGCTGAGTTGAGAGTTCTTTAAGTCAAATTAAACTTAAAAATAATGCATTAGATCTTAATATTATAATTACACCGAAAATAATAAAAAATAATTTATAATTAGTACAAAATATTTAGAAATTAATTTATATAAATGGGCACGTAAGTATTTAAAAATGAGTTAAATCTTAATTTAATATTTAAATATCATAGTTATTTTAATATCATAGTAGTGAAATTCACTTACATCTAAATCTAACTTATTTTATATAAAAAAATGAAACTTCTTGGTCCCAATTATTTAATAGATCAATAAAATGAAACTTTTGTACAAATATATAATCTAAAGTTAATGTATAAATCATGGGTAATGCCAAAACATGTGGATGAGATAACACTGTGATATGTAACTTAGCCAGTGTTGCCTATGATATAAGATAGTGCGAAGCTTCAATTTCACAAACCCAACGGTTGACGATTTCAAATTTTATGTCCTATTCCGTTCATAAAAAGACACTGTCGTGTCAATAGAGAGTATATGTGACATCAACAGATAAAATACAATATAAATTATAATTAATTCCAAATTATTATTCATGAAAATTATTAAGTTAATCTGCATGCGTACAGATTTGTTTTGACTACTTTGGCTTGTAGCATCAAATTCAATAACTTGGATTACCAACATGCAGAGTTTCAAATTATATCTTCCGAGCCCGTCTTAATAAAAACTAATTTTTATCATGAATATGCAGATTTTGTCACAGCAATCACTCCTGTGTTTATTATTAATTATATTCATCAAATGGCTAGCTATAATTTTCATAACAGTGAATGGAGCAATTATAACTTATGATACACTTCAAAAACTATTTCGTCATGCTGCAGTCATGAAAATTGGCAATTTCATGAAACTAGTCATTTAGCTCAACAACTTACTAACCTTGGGAGATTTATATATATATATATATATATATATATATATATATATATATATATATATATCCAATATTTGATTTTCTCTTAGATTAAAGAAATATTCTTCATTTGTTTATGCGGATAATATATGGTAGGATTTAGATAGAATCCAATGCCCTGTGATTATGAGATATGTATGATTCATGGCATCTCAACCAACACAAAAGAGAAGATGTAATTAAGAAGAGTATAGGTTCTGAATGATTAATGGTCTTTTGAGAAATGATAACAGAATAATTATAACACTAATAAAATCATGATCTCAATTTTTTCATATATAAGACATTATCACAAAAGACTGTCCTATATCTCATATAAAAACTTTGAAGATAAATTTGTAATCATTTAAAAGACTTACGACAAAGGAAAGGAATAAGAAATTGAAAGATCAGATTTATTCAAAACTCTTAATGTTACAAGTATCTGAAAATTCAAAGAATATAAAAGATCATGGCTTTGAACATATTTGAAAGATAGTTTTTAGGAAAATATAGTTTATATTTTTGGACTTTGAATTTTCTTTTATAAATAGTTATGTTTTTATATTTTTTAGTTTTGAAATTTCTTTTATAAATTAGTTTATATTTTTATGTTTTTGGGCTCAACCTTCTTGTAGGGTTCTCCAGGTTTTCTTAAACTTATGTGTTTATATAGAGGTATCAAAAACTGATGTAAACACTTTTAATCATATATTGAACTTAATTTCATTATAGAGAGGATTATCTTTGTTCTTGCCTTAGGTTTGTAGTTCTTATCAAAAATTACACTTTGTGTTGAATCTTCACTTGATTTATTAATTTGTTAGATTATGACGTCTTTCATCTCTGTCTTATTCTGTGTTTTTCTCTTTATTTTTATTGTGTCTTTGATAGATTTAAATTCAAAAACAATTATCCTATTTTCTAGATAGAATCGTATCAGATTATTTCTTTCCTAAGATAATAAATATAATAGCTGTGTCTATATACTTATTTTTTATTTTTTACTCTAGGGAAAACTTAATATCGTAGGTGAATTTCAAACACTAATGTTTTTGGTATGCAGCTCCTTGGACTAATGTAAGGTCGGGATGATTTAAGGTGGTCGAAAAGGCAGAGTTTTAATTGGGTGTAGTGCAGTGATGTCAGATGCCATGCAACAGGTTTGGCATAATGGTATTATAAACCATGAAAACAAAGTTGATGACGGAATTTGAAGGAAAAAGAAGATGCTATAATTAAGTCAACTGACAAATGGAATAAGTTGGAGCATGTGAGGAATATGGATCACGTTGCTGCTTCTATCTAACACTTTAAAAGAGCAACAAACACTTTTTATAACGCACCTATTTTACCATGTGCAAAAGCCTAATATCGTGTTTGGACGGAACAAAATCAAATACAGGAATTATAGAAACATGTATTTTTTAATTATTTTTTTTTCTCTTTGGATACTTAAATTTTGTATACTATTTTCAATTTTACCAACTTTTATACTTTTTAATTATGTCTTTACTATTTAATTTGTTCGTTATTTGAGTGTCATGACTCTCATATTTTCTTTGTAATATGTTTTATTCCTTATAAGAAACAAACCTTATTATAGAAAAGACAAAGATAACAAGCCTAACATAAAAATATTAGTCCAGCTATTTCAATATTAGGCAAATTATTTTGGTATATTAGCGAAAAAAATTAAAACCATTAAATATAAATAGGTATATACTCTCAGCTTAACCATAACTTCCATATAGATACGTGAATGAATAGATCGTACATTAGTATTGTCATATATTTTTTACATCGTTGTCTATTATATGTTATTAAACATAATATATTTAGTAATTTTACAATAGTTATTTTTAAATTGAAGACAGTTTGTTTCAAAGTTACTCAAATTTCACATACTAATCCCAACAAAAAAATTATCTGATAAAATATTGATCCGCATGTTTATGCTGATTTTGCACTTGTGAAATAGGCTTTCTGTTTATAAAACTATTGTAAGTTAATTAAAGATTTGAATATGTTTTTATTTCTTAAGTAAGAATTAAAATTATCTTAATTTTAAGTGAAAATTATAATTAGTTTAATTTTGAAATTTTTGTTTAATTTAGATATTTAATCTAATATTTGAATTGTTTATATCACTTAACATATTTTCTCTTTAATATTAGCGAAAAAACACATTTAAAACTTATTTGAAACATCAAATAAATTTAACAAAATTTGATTAAAATAATTAAATTCACACATTTTTTAAATTGTATGTCTAAATTGAATTAAAATTTTAAAAATAAATTAATTTTAATTTTTACTTAAATTTAAAAGACAAAAATATATTTTTTAATTAAACTCTTAAAAATGTACGTTAAGATAAAAGAATGAATTATAATAATGAGAAATGAGATTGTAGCCAAATGCATATTACACTCCAAAGCCTCAAGTTCCATCTAGTTTGATTTAATTTCTAATTATAAAAATATATTAAAGTTAGGAAAAAAATATATTTAACTTTTAATATAACTCTTAAAATATACAATAACATAAAAGAATGAATTATACAAAGGAAATGATATTATAAATGATTTCACATGTTATAATTTTTTTAAATTTTTTTGTATTTATTAATCAGCTAAGAAAAAAGAAGTTGACACATTGCAAAATTCAACAACTAATTGAATCTCAATGACCCTAAAACTCAACATTTACGCCTCAAAGTAAGGAAAAAACTAGAAAAGTATATATTTAATTAAGCCTTGTCAGATAATTTTAACCTCCTAGTCACTAGGTATTCCAGAATCGGTGGAAATACTACTGAATATTTTATTCAGAATTATACACTCCTAATCCTATGTTCCTATGTGAAACACTTGAAAAGGTGGTCTTTTTCATAAGTAGTGTAATTTTCATGGAATTACTAAAAGAGTAAAGTTGTAAAAATTATAAAAATGGATAAAATTTTATTTTTGAACAATTATATTTACAAGCATGATTTAACTCTTATCTTTCAAAATTAAACTAATTCTGTTATTAAAAATATGGATTTTATTTATTTATTTATTATTATAAAATTGAAGTAATATAAAGAAATATGACATTAATTTAACAGAAATTTATAATAATCCAGTTTTACTATAATAACATTAATAATGATAATAGTAATACTAGTAATAATCATAATAATAAATGTTATGATTATAAAAAAATATTTTTAATATTTTGTTATTTTTATACTCTAGATTATTATTGATATCTGAATTATTATTATAACAACAAAACTGAAATTGTATAGACTTTATTTATTTTTTAAAAAACAAAAATAAATTGTGTTTGCAAACATTTTTTTTTTGTAAATTGAATTTTTTTCTGGACATAATCTAACAACTTTTATATTTCTTTTTCTCAGTTTTTCATTTTAATATTTTGAATAAAAAAATATACTATTTTAATAAGATTACAAAACTGATATTGACAGTACTATACATTGAATTTTTCTCAATTAATTTATACGAGTTTTTTAAAAGTCTCTTTAAATATAACTATTTTCTCATAGTATAAGAGACATTACTTTTTCAGTAATTTTAATTTTAAATTTTAATATTTCATACATTAAATAAATAAAAATAAATTTTATTTTTCCTATTTATTAATTTATAATAATAACTCATATTATTTTTAAAGAAGGCAAACTATATTTCACAAGTATATAATAAAAACTGTACTGTAAATGTTTTATATAAAATAACATCTTCTCGTGCTTTCTTGCACCAGTGTTTTTTTTTTTTCTTACAATTTTGGAATAATTAGAATGCTATTCATGGTCTCATCTTAATTTAAGAGTTTGTATATGTTTCATACCTCTCTGAAATATGAAAAAAATTATAACTAATACTACAAAAATGGACAAAATATTTCTTAAGAATACATGGCTAATAATTAACCTATAACTAATCATGTATGATTTAAATCTCATAAACTAATAATTTAGAACTGTAAGATTCTATATAAAAGGATACAAGAAAAATAATATAAATATTAATATGTTTTTAGAACCACCAATTAGAAACTTGTCTTTTTGTTTTTATTATGAATTCCCAATGTAATGGGTTTGAGTATGAAATGAGATCTGAGACTGTTTGGTCAGGGAAACCATGCTCTTGTTTGTAAAATTTTAATCATTTGACTCACAAAATAAAATAGGCCAACCAAAAAATTAAAGTAATAGAAAAATAGAGAAAAACAACAAAAGAAAAAGAGCGCAGAGGAAGACTTTCTACAAGGATTGACAACATCATATACCACACTATTGTATTATTATATAAATATAAATATATACACATATTCTTCTCATTCCATTCACTTCTTCCACAATTACACCCAAACCCAATCTTCTTCTTCCTCTGCAAAACTCAATATTCCTCTTCCCACAAATCATCACACATTCCTCTACATCCCTTTTCTACCCTCATAAACGCTTTCCTCCCCTGTTTCTCCATGCGCGATTTGCAAAATCCGAGATTGAGAACCTAACGGCGCCAAAATTGAAGCAGAGGAGGGCAAAATATTTGATCTTTGAATCGAGGGATTTCCGGGGTGTGCGAGGATGAGACTGAACGGAGAAATCTCAAGCGGGGAAGACGAAGAGGAGAAGCAACCGGGAACGACAACGTTTTCGGGTCAGGAAGTGGTGGTTGGGTACGCCTTAACGTCCAAGAAAAAAAAGAGCTTTCTGCAGCCAAGTTTCACTGGCCTTGCACGGTAGCTATTCATCTTTTTCCTTCATCTGCATGCATGTTCATTTTTACTTTTCAATTTCCCAAAACAAAGGGACTTCATTCATCCATCCATTATTTATTTATTTGAATTTTATTGTTTTCATCCTTTTACCTGTTTAGCGTAAAAGCAGCTTTTGCTTGCAGTGGTAGGGTTCACAGCCACACGTTGTGTCCTTGTCTGTGTAGTATGTAATGGTTGAGCAATTTTTGCACCATGCCTAATGGCTATCACTTTCGTGACTCGAACCCTGGCAACTGTGTTTTTATTTTCCCTTTTTTGTTGTTTCTTAAATTATTTTAAAGGTTCCTATTTTGCTTATGCATATCTGCTATGTCTTGTGCTTTTCTCGATTCTAATTTAAATTGGAATATTCCAACATTTATGCCCTACTTTCCTTTGGATTTGTCCACATGGACAACCCAAGGTCAAATCTTAGTACATGGTTTTGCATTCTTAATTTGAATTAATTCATGAATTGCTTCTCTGGAATGCTAAATTTACATTATTGTCCACTAATGTTGCAGCATCATGTTGTCTGTTCACTGACATGACTGCTGCCAACTGGACATTAGAATTAGAGGAAATAGAATCACGTCAGTATGGCCTGTATATATTATTCCATTCAATATTAATGCTATTTTTATTGATTAAATTGAATTTCTACTCGTCACCTAAGTTCTGTAAAAGTTAAGCTATAAAAAAAATTTAAGATTATTATTTTTCGTATAATTTAAAATAGAGTTAATCTTAAACTATATCATTGAAGTTCAGCTACATAATTAATGATTTAATTATATTTTTTTTTTTTTTTTTTTGAGAAGTTATACTGTACAAAGTGGAAAGTTCCGATCAATATTATGTAGAAACCCTTATTTCCCATCGAGATTTGCTTGATATAGGCTGTTATAATTCAATGATTTAATATAAAGCTATTTAACGGACCAATATTGTTATTTCCTATACTAGTCTAAACCAATCTCTCCTTAAAAGTATATATACAGGAAACATATAAATTATGAGTTTGAGGGCATGATAAGATTAATCTTGCTTAGATAGTCAGGATTAGTTTGAGGTAATACAAATTTTGACCATTTGCGTGTGGTATATGTATTGTTACGATGAAACGTATTTGGTTGGCAGTATATCTGAATAAAATTGCTAACAAAATATTTTGCTACTCTCTTGACGCTCTTAATAGTGATGTGTACAAATTTTGTACGATGCAGAAACAAGGGGATAAACTTTGTTGCTGTTGATCTAAAGAAGCCACTACCAGAACAAGGTCCTTTTGACATTATCTTGCATAAGGTTTGTGACAGTTCTTTCAGCATTTTATGATTAGTGACGTTTGAAGTTCTTCATATGTGGCGATTTTTTTTTTTTGAGATTTCAGTTACGGTTTTGTCGAAATTTTTGTTCAATAACAGGCTATTAGCATTTTAAGATTTACTACTGTTTCCTATGCTCTATTATAATCTGACTGGGTATTTGTTTTTTCCAGTTATCAGGGGAGGAGTGGCATGAGACTATTGAGGTTTGTGAACTCCTTCCTGACACTTCTACCCACTTCCACATTGTGATAGCAATCTTGTGCAGCTTTATTGTTTTTCTATACGCACATTTGTGACATTGCATGAATATCGTTAGTATCCTTAGTCTGAGAATTAAGCATGAGCTGGCGGTGATGGACTGGACTGGACAACCAAGTCTTTTGGATTCTTAAAAGCTTATTATTGTCTGACAAAATTTGCAGAGTTCATGCTCTCCTCATCATGAATCATGATCAGATAGTTGAAATCAGTCCCCAAGTGTTCAAACAAGTGAGGATTTACTTTTGTGATTAATCTAAATAATTTGGTTAGGCATGGCTGGAGTTTGTTGCCCAAAGAATGAATTATTATCTCTATCTTCTATTTGGTTCTTTGTTTTTTAGTTGAAAATGTTGTTTCTTTAATACTTTTGCTAGTGACTACTACTGTACTATGACATGGAAATCAAATTTCTTATATAGGTTAGAAGCCAATGCTGCTACTCACCAAATGCATCCATTTCGTATGAAAGTTTTATCTTTTGCTTCTTCAGTCTTCTAGCTGATAATATTATTTCTTGATTTCTGAATAGTCTGTAAAGTTTGTATTGATGGAGCTAATTCGATCTTTGTCCTTCTCCCTTTTTAATTTTGAAGGATTATAGGCAAACGCATCCCGAGGTAACTGTCCTTGATCCTCCGGGTGCAATTCAACACTTGCACAATCGCCAATCCATGCTGCAAGATGTGGTGGATCTGAACTTATCCGATTGTCATGGTAACCCTCATCTGAAAGTTTCAGGATAGTACAAAAATGTTTAATTAGATGTGCATGCATCTTGCTCTGGTGTTGAACTACTATGTTTTATTTTATTTTTGCAATGTAAGAAGTTATTGGCTTTTCAATTTTTCAAGCTGATTCTGTTTTCACGTATGGTAAACTAGGTTTTTGCCCTACCAGTATCTGTATCTACGTATTAACTACTGTTGTTTTGCAGGCAAGGTTTCCATTCCACGTCAGTTGGTTATCACAAAAGAGAAAGACCCCTCTAGTATCCCTTATGAAGTCACTAAAGCTGGAATGAAGTTGCCATTAGGTATGTATCTTTGGGATGCATCTAACTTACTATTTTAACTATATGATGGGCATGCATTCGGTCAATCTCTACATTGATGGGTGTTGAGCACAAATAGCCCAGAATATGTCAATGGACTTTGAAGAACCTTGTTTTTATCTATGGATATGCTGTTATAACGTTATGTTTTACGACCTGAAGTTGACTGAGGCATGGTGTCTTAAAAATATTACCTTTTTTCTTTTGTATTTTCAGTTGCAAAACCGCTAGTTGTGGATGGCTCTGCGAAGTCACATGAACTATTTCTTGCTTATGACGAATTCTCTTTATCAGATCTTGAACCTCCGCTTGTTCTACAGGAGTTTGTCAATCATGGTATGTGAACTAAACATAGACCATGATCTTGTTTCTGTTCAATTTGCATTGTTATCTAATCTCTATTTTGTTTTTTTGGGTTTGGGGATTGACAATACAGGTGGCCTTCTTTTTAAGATTTACATTGTTGGGGAAACCATAAAGGTTGTGAGGCGTTTCTCTCTTCCTAATATCAGTAAGCGTGAACTATCAAAAGTTGCAGGTGTATTCCGTTTCCCAAGAGTTTCATGTGCAGCAGCTTCTGCAGATGATGCTGATCTAGATCCTAATATCGCAGGTAAGGCTTAAAAAACTACCCTTCGTCCAGCATCACCAAAAATATTGTATTTTTTTTTATAAGCAATACTATTTCCCTTTTCATTTTTTCAATTTCTGTTGTATGTGAAAGGGGTGCTAGTTATGGACTATTGTTTTATCTTTTACGTTCCACATGATAAGGACGTGTCCGTACTAAAGCTTTGCAAAGGTCAACTGAATGGTTGATACAATTGGATAGTGTATATTGATCATTACATAGTGTATACCATTGTGCAGCAACCACTAACTCTTTCTCCCCTATTTTTCAAGAGGCTTTTATGTTGTCTGGTGATTGTTTGTGTGAGTTACTACATGCATCTAAGTGCTTTGACGCAATGGCTGGGATTATGTCTCATTTCTTCTGTGATATTTTTGTTACAGAGCATCCCCCGAGACCTTTATTGGAGAAGCTTGCGAGAGAGCTCCGTCATAGATTGGTACTGTTGTAATTTCTTATTTTCTTCCTTTTGCAGCCACTTTTCATTTTCAGATGATATATACTAAAACGAAACTGATTTATCATCTCTAGGGACTCCACTTGTTCAACATAGATATGATTAGAGAATATGGAACCAAGGATGTGTTTTACGTAATCGACATCAACTACTTTCCTGGCAAGTATCTCTGGCCACACATTATGTGTAAAAAACATTCGACACTTTGTTATGTCTCGATTGTTTCATCGAAGTTTGTCTATGTTTTTTTGACATGTCATGTTAATGATAACTGTGATTTTTACGATTTGATGCACTTCAGGGTATGGGAAAATGCCAGATTATGAGCACGTATTTACAGATTTTCTACTTAGCCTAACGCAGAGCAAGTTTAAGAAGAAACTTACGACTTAAACAGGAGGAAGTTAGTAAGATCCACTTAGCAGGCTGTTCTACCTGGTGGCTTTCTTAAAACTTTATGCAAGTGGCTTTTGAATGCCAATGAAGCCACCAAAATACTGAAAAAAGGTTGAAATATATAGATGTCTAATCTCTCAATAATGAGCAAAAATTGCTTTTATTGTTATGTATGTGCTTATCCAAATTAATGCAAATTTTGGTAATGCCAAATGGCTGCTACAAGATTTCAATTTCATTTGCCAAAGGTCCCAATTCTCTATTTTTATCCTTTCATTTATAACTTAAGTAGTTTCGTTTTGGTGAAATGATTTTAAAATTAGTTTTTAATTTAATTAGTATAACATCTAAAAATTATTTTAATATTAATCTACACATAAAAAAGAATTCATATATTAGAAAAGAAGACAGTTTTCTAGGAATACAACTTTAGTATTAGTTAATAAAATATGAATTTGAAAAAGTGTACTAACATTTTAATAACACAATTTATAATATTTTCATTTTAAATATATACATGGGTTACTTGAATAGTACATAACTTAACATAACTCATTTAAATAATTGTCTAAATAAAAAATTGAATTTATTTATCTAACTTAACATACGCATTATTAAAAGTTCATGTTGGAATAATTTATTAAAAACTTGACACATTCTATATGCAACCATGTGGTGTTAATCTGATGTCAGATATTCAAATATACTTTCTCAAATATATAAGAAAATTCACGAAACTCAGTTGTCACTTCTTTTTTTCTCGCTGCCTGCTTTATTGATATTTGTATGTTATAAAATAAATTGGATTATTATTAATAAATAATGATACTTGTATAAATGTACATGAACTTTAACTTTTGTACATGGTTTTGAAAATAATTTATTCCGTTCATCGTATGATTGAAAACATGGGCTTTTATTTAATAAGATTAATTGAATAATTGAAATGTCGGTAAGTTTAATAATACACGATTAAGGAATTAAATTAGTGAAAAACTTGGATATTTTGTATTCATATATTTGTGCGATACAAGAGGTAAGTGTTTCATGTGCTCAAAGGTTGGCTATGGGCGTGATGCATTCAGGCTTCATGCCAATAGGGCCAGTTATTATTGGCTTGGTCTGATCCAATAACTAGCAGATTTAGGCTTTACTTTTACGCGCCACATATTTCCCCCAGCACCTCCAAAATTATGAAATGTCAAGATTACCTTTTGTCATTTTGTATCACAAAGCAGCAACTGCACCGCATAATTTTCCGTTTCAGAAACTCCATTCGTTTTCTGTCGTGGAAGATTCCTGAAATTATGTATTTTACGGAAAGCAGATTCTGGAAGTATAAATATTTGTGATTATTTTGGATGACACAGTGGGTTTATCTTTTTCGTTTTTATAAGAATAATTATACTTGTATACTTATTTTTCAAGTAAGGTCTTCCTTTAACATTGTTTTCTTATTACATATTATTTTTTCTTCTCAAGATATCATTTATCACATTGTTATTTGGATTTTTAAAAATAATAGTTTGACACTCTTAAAAGAAAAATACTTCCACTTTATAACTCTGTATAATAATATAATAATATATATTATAATTTTACATTAAAAAAATAACAAATATAATGAAATTATTATTATTTTAAGTTATCAAGTAAATGTATTTTATCTGACTATAAAAGAAAACCAACTAAAATAAATTGGGACAGTCATATTTAGTACTATAAACTAAGACAGTAAAAGTTATAATTTGACCCAAAACACATGTAGTTTATTTAAATAATTAAAATGAAACAAGAATAATAACAAAAAAAAAAAAGAAAGAAAAGCAATTGAAGGGAAGAAAATTGTAATAGAACATGGCAATGATGATGATGATGGCTGAGGACATGTCTGAAATATCCGAACCCCAAAGAATAATAACCATGTAATTAACTAGCTAAGCCGGAGCTACACCGAAATAAAAAAATAAAAAAAAGACGAAGTTTTTAACATGAAAGGATCAAAAGAAAGCACCAGAGGGTCCTGGTCCAGGTGCATAACCTCCCATTTCCATGTGATTAAACCCTTGGTGGCCTACGATGCTCCCATCAGGAAACATGAAGTTCTGAAGCATGGGTGACTGAATCAGCGGTTGAGGGAACACGGGAGAAGGGTGTGGGTAATGCACCAGATTGGAAGAGGAAGGAGCCCCGGGAAAAAACTGATGACGACCCTGGTTTGTTGCACTCTCAAGCATGGCCATGTCAGCAAGACGCGCAACCAGTTTCTTCAGCTCCTCCAACGCCGCCTTGTACTGCTCCATCTGGGCCAGGCTCATTTTCTCGATGGGCTGGGCCCACCATAGCTGGGCCTGTGATTCCTTCTTCATACGATTCAGCTCCTCCCCGCGCTGCCTCCCCGCCTCCAATTGGGCGTTGATCTGCGTGAGCTGCGCGTTCAGGTCACGCACGTTCGCCAGGCGGTGAGCCTCGATGAACTGCATGGTGCCCATGTCCTGCGTCGGGGCCCGCGCCAGGTAGCGGTCAATGACGGCGTCGACGTTAGGGTGACCGAAGGAGAAGACCTTCTCTCCGGGGGAGAAAACAATCAGTGCCACGTCGGCAGCACAGAGAGTGCAAAGCTCACTGGCTTTCTTGAAGAGCCCGGTACGGCGCTTGGAGAAGGTGACTTGGAGGTTGCTCTCGTTGCTCATTTTCTTCATCTCGATCTTCTGACGGCCACGGCTTTTCTTTGTGTCTGAAGACATGGCGGTGAACGGAAAAATAACAAAATAAAAATGAAGGAAAAGGTTATAGCTAGGCTTAGGGTATGATGCCGCTATGGAGAATGTTGTTACCCTATATGGCTCATACACAGGTTGCAGAGTGAAGGGGTGAATTTATACACATCGTGTCTGTGAAGGAAAACGTTCCAAACTACACGTGGGTTCTTCACATACAACTGGTTTTCTTACCGTTCAAGGGGTTTCTGGATTGGGAGATTCTCAAAATCCCCTTTGCATGGCGTATATGGCAGCAAAATTAATGTACACAAAAAGCACTTATTCAGAGTTTTTTTTTTTTTTTTTCCGTTGTGATGAGTATTTTTAATCTAGGTTCATGAATAGATTTGAGAGGTGAGAACAGTGAAAGTGAGAGTGTTAATTTAGCGTAAAAAATTGATGAGAAACAGTGACCTGAGTTTTAGTGTTTTACCATATTAAAATGGCATTCTCAGTATATTTTTTGGTGTAGAAAGCATGTATTCTTTTGGGAAGACAATTTTAAGTTAGATAGGATTAGTATAAGGGACAAAATTCTCTCTCCAAATATTTAATATAATTGCAAATCTATCTACCAAAACTTCCTACCACTTGTTCAACCGAAACAATATCTTACAAATTACATTCACTGGTATTGCATATTTATCATCAAAACTTCCCACCACTTGTTAAAGTGAAACAATCTCGCACCAATTGCATTCAACCGCTTCATAATATAGTAAATCAAAAGTGATATCATTAATTAATATTTTATCATTCAAAAATATAAATTTTTAAATAATTTGTTAGGGACATAAAAGGAAATCATTACTCATTCCAAAGTTAAAAAACTTTCCTAAAAACATATATGTGAACACACTCTTTTTCATTTTTAAATATGTTTGCTTTTTGTTAATTTACTTTTTTAAAGTACCTCATATAAAACCAATATTGAATGAATATGTTTTTCTGATGAACAAACTGAATAATAGTCTGCTCTTATAGAACCACGTTAAAAATAAATTTCCATATTGCTGTCACATTTTTTTTTGTCATCTTTTCAAAGATAATATTGATGTTAGATAATATTGATGTTCTTTACCTTTCTGTATAATCATTAGTAATTAACATGTGCAACAGAAGTGCCTAAGACAATGTAAGAGGTTGTTTGTACAAAATCCAGTTTTCCTCAATTCTTCAGGGACAATCTCCAAGAAGAAGAAAAAATAAACGTGGTTGCATTGAGATTAAGGACGTCCACATGGTTTTGGAAGATGAAAAATCTCCTATGCTAATGCTTACAAGAATAATATATTATTCTTAAATATGATGCACGGATACGATATGTGTATCGGATACAACACATATTCAATATGTCGAGACATTTATTTTAAAAATATTAGGATACGATATGTAATATATGTATATTGAAAATCGTAAAATGATTTTTAAAAACAGGATAAATATATGATTGTTATTGTGCGAATCCAAATTAAAATCATATGTATTAAACATTGTCAACGTAAAAATTTATAAATTATTGTCATCATAAAAATACTACTACTTTATAGATTATATAATTCATTGATAAGTATCAATATATATCTTAAAGTTTGATATATAAATACATGTCGGATACGGATAAGTAATCCAAATTAAAATATCATTGTATTATAGTTGTTAAGTAACATGTGATTACCCGCTCAAAATATTACTTATGATAAGTGACTAAATTTTCAAAATAATTTATTGAATTATGTTACATAATAGAAACAACAAAGATAGAATATTAACAAACAAAAAATATTAATATAACTTTAGATAAAAAAGTTCTTAACTTTCTTTTGTTCACTTACGTATATCATAATATTACATAACATTTATACTTAATAATAATGGTAGTAATTCATAATACTAATGCCTATTTATCTTGCACTTGAAATGATGATGAACCTTATTTATTTATATTTCAAATTTAATAAAGAAATCAATTTACTCGCTTTCAGTAATAAATATATTACCGGTCAATGATTACCTTAACACTTTACTTCAGAATGTTAATTAAGCTCTCTTAAATTATAAAATAACTATAACAAAAATAAATAAATAAATATATATATATATATATATATATATATATATATATATATATATATATATATATAACTTTTCGGTGCATCAATATTTAATTCTATTGACACCTTACATTATTATTATTTATATATAAAACTCCTAGTATGTACAAATAGATTAAAAAGGTCACCTTGTTATGCTGTTATTATTTTGTTTTAGAAATTTTATTTTTATAATTTAATAAATGAAAGTCATCATATTAGATGTGATTTTTTGTATTTGTTATAAAAATAGTAAGTAATCATAAGATTTCTACATTGATATTTTAAGAGTATGGACTCCTATGCACCCATTAAATCTTCTGCAACGTAAAAGGCACTAAGTTACCGTTTGTTTTCAACGACGACGGATCGTTACAAAGCGCGGATGTGAGTGGGAAGTTCAAAAATCAAAACTTTTCTACGAAAAAGAAACGATTTTTTTTCTTCTTAACTTTCTTCGCTCAATTGCGAGGATTTGCGAATATCTATAACAATATATAAAGAGGATTTCCTCTTTTGTGTTTAAATCTTAAAATTCTAATTTTATTTTTTAAAATATAATTATTTATTAAATTTTTGAAAATTAACTGTTAGTTTTACAAATTTTTTATAAAACTGTCTATTTCTGCTTCTTTTTTCATTTTATTTATCAACAATTTTTCTCTCATATTTCTTGATATATTTCACTTTATTTTTAATTTTTAATAAATATAATTTGATTTTATATATTAACTTAATAACATTACAATATCATCAACTATTAATATAATATCACGTATATTTAAAAAATGCGTACACACCGCGACAACGCGTGTATTTATGCTAGTATATTTATAATTTTTATAAAAAATAATATAATAACAAAAATATATACAATATAATACATTTTTTATTCTAATAAATATAAATATAATTAATTAAAACTTAATAAAATATTTTCTTATTCTGATATAATAAATATTTATAATATATTAATGGAAATTAATTTAAAAAATATATTTAATCTATTATATGATATAATAGATTGGGTCCCAGTTAACTATATGAGGACAAAAAATGACACAAAATAATTAATTGGGTACTCATATATGTTTTACAGATTTTTTGTCATTTTTTTGAGTTTAGTGAAGCCAGTTAAATATTTTGGGTTGATAATCAATTAAATCGAGTTATTGTGATATATAATAAGTACATGGAACTTTGTGTGTACATACAAGTTTAATTCTCCAAGTTCTGGTGGACGTGTACAAAGATTTCTTCTTACTCCCCATATATTTGCACATGTATCACCATATATGTTAGACATGTTTTCTGTCATTTTTTTAAAAATCACTCAAGCCTGTTAATTAGTTTGGGTTGATAATCGATTAAAATCTAATCACTATGGTTCATAACAACTACATGTAACTTCGTGTGTACATAAAAGTTTAATTTTCCAAATTCTAGTAGACTATACAAAAAAGTTCTTTCTAGCTCTCCACTTATCTTCACATGGATCACCAAAATATATATGATAGGTTTTCTATCATTTTTTTTTGGAAACCACTCAAGCCAGTTAATTAGTTTAGGTTGATAGCCGGTTAAATATGATTAATATGGTCCATAACAAATTCATGTAACTTTATGTGTACCTAAAAATTTAATTTTTCAAGTTCTGGTAGTCTTGTACAAAAAATCCTTTTTAACTCCCCTTGCACATGGGTCACCATATTTGTTTGAAAAGTTTCTGTCATTTTTTTTATGTCATTCTTCTACTTTAATCATCGAAACAACAAACACAATAGGAAAAGAAGAATAGAAAAATGGAATGTTTGCTTCATTTATACAAAACAAATGTATTATCATCAAAGGCTCCAACGACGCGTCATTTTGCAAAACAAAAGAAATATGAAATGTGTTGTCAGATAAGAAGGAAAAAACACAAACAAAATTAAACTACAAATCTGAAATGCGTAAAGATAAACTAATTCTTGCGATTGGGCATCAAAAGTACTAGAAAACCACAAGCACTCCGATAACAACACCAACGACGAAATTTTAGTGAAATTAGACTATTTAGTTTGTTAGAAATTTGCGGTAATGTCATTATCATCATCGTCACAGTGTAGGAAGGTAGAAGATGATGGTGAGAGGAAGAGGAATGAGAGAATTGGGGTTAATTTTTGTGAGGGAGAAGAACTAGGTTTTTTTTTTCATTCAAATGCAATGATGTCTCTTTTGGTTTCCAATTTCAAATTGTCCACAATTTACAATTAGTAAAAAATTAAATCTATTTTAAAATGAAGACAAGTGTGTGTCAAAATATCTTTTTCCCATTGTGGTTAGAAGCTAACTAACATATTTAATTATGTCAAATAAAAGGTGTAAGAAAACAGTAAATTTGGCGAAGATCAAGTTGATGAGGGAACTTTTTAACAAATAAAAATAATAAATTAATTGATCATCCACATTTATCATCAAAAGCACCAGTGGTCTAGTGGTAGAATAGTACCCTGCCACGGTACAGACCCGGGTTCGATTCCCGGCTGGTGCAGTCGTTGTTGGAGCTGTGATGAAAATGGTGTTTACTGTGATGGATGAGTCTATCACGCTTCTGATCCTTTCAGACGAATTGTGGCACATCTGAGCTCTAATTTTTCCTTTATTTTTCTGCTTCCACAGTTTCAACTTTTCATTTTGCTTATATTGTTTTCCTTTGTTTGGTGGGGTCATAATAATCACCATAAAATACTTATATGGTTACAATCTTCTATGAAGTTTTTCATCTTTTGTTCTTAGTTTGTCCAAGTAATATATATTATTTACTTAATATTTAATTTTCCTTACAATTTGTAAACACTAAATTTTATCTATTTTTTATTTACATTGATACTATATATTATCTTTATGATTATATATATATGATGTATCAAATATTCTCAATTTGAAACTAAGCAAATATCTTATATTATATTTTAAAATTAGGTTATATTCATAAATGTGACTATTTTAATGTTGTAATATCATTTAATTTATTTTATGTTTGAAGAAGAAATCGAAAGAGTATTTTTCTAATTGGTAGAACACTTTAAATTGTGTACACAATAAAGATCATTGGTTAAGCAACTTGAAACATGTTTAGAGATATTTGTATAACATATTCTAAAATTACATAAATCATTACTATAATTCGTATCGCATTTACCATTAATTTTCCTTTATATTTGGTCTAATCATATTCATAACACTTTTATTTTATTATTATGAAATAATTTTTCCTTAACATTGTGTAGGACAACTTGAAAGATGTGGGTGCAGTGTATGGAGAAGAAATTTCAAAACAATTATACTGTTGGTTAAGCATTTTGCATTAATAGTAGGAATAAAACCAAATTACTTACAAGATAGAATGTGCATCGTTGACAAAAAAAAAATAAAAAAAGATATTTTGTTCAAAATCAAGTAAGAAAAAAAAAAGAATAAACAAATAATTTAGAATTAGAAGTGCAAAAATTAATAATATTATTGAAAAGTAATAAGGAAGTAACATTCAATTTCAAAATGAATTAGAAGCTCAATTTCAATTAATTGAAATTCAATAACTTTCTGAGAAAATTCAAAATGTTCAAACGAAACAAGATATTGAAAAGAAAAATAAAATGTTAAATGACTAGTTTGTTAGGAAGTTTATCATATAGGATTTTATCTGTTTTAGATTAAGTTGTATTATTAATATTTAAATTTCATAATTAATATATCCAATATTACATTTTACATTTTTAATATATTATTAATTTCTTTTTTATTAAATGTTAATTATTCATTTTTTTCTTTATAGGATCAAAATCCTTGAAGATATTATTATCGGTTAATTTTCAAATACTTATTTAATGAAATTGTTCTAAATTAGAATCAGGTATCATTTTCATAACAGGTTTAGATATACTATTACATATTTTAGCTTTGTCATTTTAAATATAATGGGTATTTTATTTTTATATTTCATGTTTTTTTAATTTATATTTATTTTCAAATTTTAATTGCACTTTGTCTATTTATTACAACATGATAGTTATTTGTAGAAACTACAACTATCATAATTTCTAATAATAATAATAAAAAAAAATATTAAGAGAAAAAGTAATTAATAACTAACTACCAAATAAATTTTGACAATAAAATAATAATATTTATTACTAAAATTAATAATAGTGACAAGTAATTTATTTTTACTGTCTTGCATATTTGTAATAACCCGTTATTACTACTATTATAAATAATATAATAATGGTAATTAATTTATCATCATTGTCTTATATTTTTATGGTATTTCATTATTGTTATTATTATATAAAATTATTAATGATAATTACTTTTTCATGATAAAATTTAATTTTAGTAATATTTAAAATTATTTCGACAAGTAGAAATATAAGTTTCGGTGATAATTGTATTAGTGTTACAAAATATTATCAGTGACATAATTATAGTTTTTAATGTGAATATTTATATTAATTTTTCTTGTGTGGGACTACAATTCTTTTATTTTAGTTGGAAACTTCCAAATAAATATAAGGAAAATTTTGAAATAACTCAAGCTTTGGAATCTTCTAAGAAGAAAAACACATCTGGTCTTAATTCCTATTTCTTAAAATCCTCTTTCCAATTCAACATTGTTCCATTATTTTAATTACTTATGTGGTAAGGTATTGTGTGAGGGTGGAAATAAAATGTGAAGTTTATTTTTTCAAAACACACCCATTGTATTTGAGCCTTGATTTTTTTTTTTTCGTTTTTCTTTTTATATTTACATTTATATTTATATTGTGAGCAATCTATTTCTCTTCTCGATCTCTTCTATGTTCCTTGCAATATCTTTTTCTCAAAGCAAATATATTTTTCATCACAAAATAAATTTAATCTTTTTTATTAATTTTTATTTATTTTATTTAAATTTTTTTATTTATTTGAATAAAATTAGATTTTGACATAAATGTTAAATATGTAAAAGTCATAAGAAGGAAAAATAACTACAAATACCCACAAGAGATGTTTGATGAAAAATAACTTAGTGAGAACTTTCATGTTTTTTATATTAATCTATTAGAGATTTGTTCAAAATATATAGAGTACAATATCTCATGATATAAAGTAAAAAGTAAAACTTGATATATCATCATGAATATTTTATATTAATTAAAGAGAATAAAATATCTTATATCTCCATCAATAGAATTAAAACCCAGGAGATATATGATATTTCTAACACCCCTTCTCAAGATGGGCATGAAGCTTATGAAGACTCACTTGAAAGTAAGTTTTTTTTTGGAAAGGAATCAGATGAAAAAAAATCTTGAGAACCTAAAAAGGTTAACGAGAAATTGGAGAAAGTTGGCGAGAACATGAAGAAAGTCGATGAGAACCTAGAGAAAGTCGACGAAAAGAATCCAATATGAAAGTTATATTTTAGTTGCTTTTCAGTAAACACTCTTTAGTGCATATTTTTCCTTCTCATGACTTATACATATCTAACATAGTGTCAAATGAAAAACATATTCCATCATTATCTTCCTTTTGTCAAGTTCTCGACTTTCTCAAGCTCTTCGCTTTCTCAAGTTCTCAACCTTCTCAAGTTCTCGGTGTTCTCAAACTAATTTCTCAAGGTTCTTGCGTTCTCGAACCAATCTCTTAAGGTTCTTGTGTTCTCAAGGTTTTTGCTTTCTCAAAGTTCTTGTGTTCTCAAGATTTTCTTCATCCAAATGTTTTTAAAAAATTGTTATTTTTAAGTTGGGCCTTCATAAATTTCGTACCCATCTTGAGAAGGAATGTTAGAGATATCCTATATCTTATAATTTTAAGTCTATTGATCGATATATCATGTATTTAATTTTCTTGCATTATTATCATCAGATATTAATGTATTATGATAAAAACATGTAGTAGATTATAGATGACTGTTTTATTAGACTAAATCCATAATTGACCCATTGCAGTTTGTTGGATAAATTAGACTCTCAAATACTATACTACTCAAGCTATAGCAAAAGTAAAAAATTTAAAGATTTAGCTTCTCCAACCAAAGAAAGACAAATCAATTACCAACTATCTTTTTATATTAAGAAAATAGTGGATACTTTACTTTGGCTGCGGTGGGTTCTCCGATTACTCTGCTTTCACTAAATTTAGAGATAAACTTATGGTCGTTGTTAATCTTACCATAAGTTTAAGGGATGATATTACATGGCTTTAAATATGTGTAGTTTCGGTTCAACTTTAGTTTTCCTAATTCAGTATAAATGTCTCTATTGAAACCTTGTTGTGATGTAGTTATTTTCTTCTTATAGTGCAATAATTTCCTTTCTCTCTCTTTCTTTCATGGAGTTAACATAATATGTTCTGGTTGAATGATAAAGCTAAGGTTTTGTTTATAACTTTAGTTGTAATAAAATTATGAAAAGAATTTAAAAATTAGACTATTAGTTATATGCTCAAAATGTTGTATAATATTATTTTTATGATATTTTTATGAGATTTCTTATTCAAAACCGGTGTTATTCGCTCAAACAAAAATAAAAACAAAAAAACATCTCCTCTAAATAAATTTTGTAAATAATGTACAATTGTTTAATATTAAAAAGATAGGTGAATTGGTGTAATTTTAAAATAATTATTTAATTAAGAATAGTATAATTAAACTTTAGTTTAGTGGTTTAAATAATTTAATTAACTCTTCCGTTTTAGTTGGATAAAACAAATTCATCTTGCAAAATTCAAATCACCCTTTTACTTCTAATTAAAATGAATTTTCAATTGTTTTCATTTAAATTCATTGGTTTGTTTTGAAGATTTATTTTTACAAGGTGAAATAAACTTGAATAGTGTAACTACTATATTTAATCACGTCAAATGAAATGTGTGTAAGAAACCAAAGTAAATTTGGCAAACATGTAATCCACTAGGAGGGAAAGTTTTTAACAAATAAAGACAGCACATTACTTTGTCACCCCTCTTCACAATATCTTTTAACTAAAATGATTTAAATTAGTTGCAAATAAATCACAACCAAACACATAAAACAGGATCAAATAATATATTTAAAAAAAAAGACTTATAAATAGTTCAAATTAATTAAAACAAACAATCATCACAAATTAATCAAAATGTATTTATAATTATTTAATATTATATATTACATATTTATTTAAAAATATATAATAATTCAATTAATCAAATATACTTTTAATATTAAAATAATTTATTTTATAAATTATTTAATTTATAGTTATTTACACGTATCTAATCTATACTCGATTATGTTGGATTTTTGAAACCTTAAAGTTACCGAAAGAAATATCTTGTCGTATTTTCTTTTACGTTTTTCTCATATAAATTTTCGCACTGCCTTCATAAATCCACGCTAGATTGTATTAAAGATTTATTTCTACCAGACTTGAAGGATTTAACGACTATATTTAATCATGTGTAAGAAATCACGTCAAATGAAAGGTTTGAAAAAATAAAATAACTACATTAAATTTCAATATCAAGAGTAGCAGTGGTCTAGTGATAAAATAATATTTTGCCACGGTAAGTTGGTGGTCCTTCTAATATAATAATATAATAAGTTTATCACATTAATTTGTTTTGTCGATCAACAATACTATCTCAACCCTTATCTACCAGAAATGTAAGTGTTCACTGGCGTTATTTTGAAAATTTCAATTGCCACAAATGTTAGCTCTAATATAATATATTATCTAATATAGTTAATCACATTAATTTGTTGACAAACAACACTATCTCAACCATTATCTACCAGAAATGTAAATGTTTGCGTTATTATGAAAATTTCAATTGCCAGAGATGTTCGCTCTAATATAATATATTATCTAATATAGTTAATCACATTAATTTGTTCACCAACAACACCATCTCAACCATTATCTACCAGAAATGTAAATGTTTGCGTTCTTATTAAAATTTCAATTGGATAAAATATTCTTACAGTTCTTTTTCTATCATTCTAGACAACAATATCTCTCAATCGATCCTTAACTACCAGCAAGTTGAAGTTGTTGTTTGCATTGATGGTGTAATGTGATGTGTTCAATGTGATCCAACAAAGCATTAACCACGGGACAAATCAAGAAGAAATGTTCGAATAAAAAACAAGTTCATCGGTCAATTCAAAATGAAATGCGAGTTAGTACTAGATTTCTTTGGTAATATTCAATAATCAGATCAAATCTTTCGAAAGTTTATTTTTTTCTATTATTCTAGATAATATATCTATATTCTGTATGGAATTCATGGAATTCAAACCTGTATCTTAATTTAAAATTCATTTTATTTATTATTTGATTTCGTATTTCGTCGATAGACAATTTTTTATATTTATTTTTTTCTTCCTTATTTTTTTTACCTCTTTTTTTTTTCTTTTCTGAGGAAAGAACCTACTACTTTTACGTCTAGAATTTACATAGACAATGTATATCATTGTCAAGATTAAAAATAAATTATTATTATTTAGATTAGATTTTTCAATTTTAAAATTTAAAAATAAATTTCTAATATAATTCATGGGTTGACATATAAATAATTTATTGAATACGATCTGGATTTATAACGATAATTTTTTTCTTCAAAAATATATGATTTAGAAAAGGACTATATCTCAATTTTTTTTGAAGTTTATTGTCTACTAATTTTTGTAGTTCACAGGTAACTTTAATTTGTTGAGCAACAATTTTTCGATCCTTAATTATCAGAACATTGTAAATATTAGACATCTAATTTGGGGTAAAGGCTACGTCTAGTACCAGACCAATTATTTGGTCAATATGTCTATGATTATTTTGTTTTCAATCTAAGAAACTTCAGGATAAGAAGTAGTAGGATTTATTCTTATATCAAAAGCTTTTTGTAAAAAAGAAATTGTAAATAAAAAAAGAAATGTTTGCTAAGAAAGTAAGTTGATCATTTAATTCAAAAAGAAATAAGAAATGAGAGTTAGTACTCCCTTTTTATGGTACTACTCGATCAATCCTCTTTAATTATTTACTAATTCAAATTTAATTATTGAATTACTACAGTTATTTTGAAATTGTAATTGGATAAAATCTTTCAAAGTCTTCTCTTCTATCATTCTAGATAACATAATTTATATTCTATATGAAATTTGAATCTATATCTTAATTTAGAATTCATCAATTTTATTGTTGACTTTCGTATTTTTGTACTAGACAATATTTTAGGCTTATTCTCTTTTTATTTTCCAGGGATAAAACCGTCTATTTTTTCATTTAGGATTTACATAGACAATATATATCATTGTCAAGATTAAGAATAAATAAATATTTTATATAATTCATGGTTGGCATATCGATAGTTTATTGAGTATGATCGTAACTTATTATGAGAATCTTTTTCTTCAAAAACATATCACTTAAAAAAGGACTACACCTCAATTTGTTGAAGCTAAGATCTTAATATTTTTTTTAAAATAAACGTGTACAATACTAAATTAAAAGCCAATTTTGAAACATTTTTTTTTATTTTGACTTTAATATATTTTTCTGCCTCGATTTAACGTAATTTTTAACATAGACATATTGATCTTCATTTTTTTTTTAAATCTTCTAACTGTATTGTATGATTTCATTTCACGTATATTTTTTTATATTTTAATTAACTATATTATTTCTTATGGTACCGGAAATGAACAATTAAATTTATAGTCCTATTAAGATAAAATAAAGGAAATACAACATGCAAAATTGATCACCATTATGATTTTCTAAAATAAAAGTATACAAGCATTACGTACTTAACTGTTTTTGTTTTTCATTTTGTTTTATATCAACTTTTTCGGATATATATTTTTTATTTTATATTAGTTATTAAATTAATGTAAACACTACTAGTAATGGAAATAATGAGTTTTTAAGGCCAATTAAGGCTGTAATCCGAAATTATTCAAAAAATCAGTCAAAAATTAAGATGTACAAGTGATTGTAAATTTTAATTTACAAAATTAATCTTGAAAATTTTAGTTAAATTTAAAGTTTATTTTGATAAAATGTTATTTGAATCATCTAGAAATATACTTTAATAATATTTTTTAAACCTATCATATCACTTGCACTTATACATAAAAATAAAGTATATTTGTGTTTCCTCAAAGAAATATCCTTAACAGATTTGTTAATTTTCAAACCTAAAAATATTGGTGAGAGAATATCGTGTAGCTTGAACATATTGCAAAAAGAAACATTTGACATGAAGTTCAGCTAAGGAAGTTAATATCTTCAATAGAAAACAAATAAGAAACAAATGTATTTTTAATATCTTCAACAACAAACCAGTGATGATACTACGGTGTGGAACAAAACTTCTATATATACCTTTCACTCTCACATTGGTCACTTGCCATAGAAATTCATAATGGATCATCACTTGATCTCATTCTTACCCTTTTTTCTATATTCATTGAGTTTCATCCTCTTTGTTTCGTTGTTTCTAAAAGTGGCAAAGAGATCCAAAACCTCAATGAAAACAGTGAAGCTTCCCCCAGGACCATGGAAGCTACCTGTCATTGGAAGCTTACACCACTTGATTGGGTTTCTACCTCACCATCGCTTGAGAGAACTTGCCAAAAACTATGGTCCTCTCATGCACCTAAAACTTGGTGAGGCATCAACCATTGTGGTTTCTTCTCCCGAAGTGGCCAAAGATGTCATGAAAACCTTTGATACAATCTTTGCTCAAAGACCCCATCAAGTTGGTGCAGACATCATGTGTTATGGCTCCACTGACATTGTCACCTCACCATATGGGGGGTACTGGAAGCAACTAAGAAGAATATGCTCACAAGAGCTTCTAAGCATCGCACGTGTGAGATCATTTCGATCGATAAGAGAAAAAGAAGTGTTGAATTTAGTAAGAAATATTGAGACCAACGTTGGTTCTTTTGTCAACCTCAGTGAAAAAGTGGCCTCCATGACAAGTGCCATCGTTGGAAGGACGGCTTTTGGTGAAAAATGTAAGGATCAAAAAGAGTTCATTTCCATTGTCAAGAAACTTGTGGAAATGGTCGAAAGTATGGTTATTTTTGACATGTTCCCTTCTCACAAATGGCTTCATGTGATCACTGGCCAGAAACCTAAACTAGAGGAGTTGCATAGAAAATATGATGTAATAATTGGAAACATCATTACAGAGACAGAAAAAAAAATTGGTGAAGTAGAGGTTAATAGTCTCCTATCTGTTCTTCTAAATGTTAGAAATCAAGATTCCCTCGAATATCCTTTGACAATAGACAACATCAAGGCCGTAATGTTGGTGAGTGTTGCATTACTTTTGGTTACAATACATGCATATCTTTCTATCTATTTATCTATCTATTTATCTATATATATATATATATATATATATATTTATATATATATAGATATAGATATAGATATATAACCCATTAAATATTTCTTCTTAGAAGCTATATCTTTGTGGGAAAGTGTTGTAACACATGCATGCAAGTATAAATTCGAAAGCTAATAGATTTAAACTAATTTTGTTGTTGCAGAACATTTTTGGTGGTGGGACTTATACATCATCTGCAATTATAGAATGGGCAATGTCAGAGATGTTGGAAAATCCAGAAGTAATGGCTAAATCTCAAGAAGAAGTTACAAGAGTTTTTAGTAGCAAAGGATACTGTAGCGAAGAATCACTTGAGGAACTAAAATACTTGAAAGCAGTGATCAAAGAAACCATGAGATTGCACCCTCCTTTCCCTCTTCTTCATCCAAGGGAATGTAGAGAAACTTGTGAGGTAAAAGGGTATATGATACCTGCTGGGACCCAAGTGATAGTGAATGCATGGGCAGTTGCAAGAGATCCTGAGTATTGGAGTGATCCAGAGAAATTTTATCCTGAGAGATTCATGGATAGTCCAATTGATTATAAAGGGAACCATCATGAATTCATACCCTTTGGTGCTGGAAGGAGAATATGTCCTGGCATTTCTTTTGGGGTAATTACTATTGAACTTTGTCTTGCACAATTACTTTACTATTTTAATTGGAAACTCCCAAATGGAAACAAGGAAAACCTCGAAATGGCTGAAGCTTTGGGAGCCTTCTCAAAAAGGAAAACAGATCTAGTCTTGGTTCCCATTCCTCGTAATCCTCTTCCTATTTCATCAAACCTTAATTGAATCTTAGTCATTATTATGTGTGAAAAATGTTTGTTTTACAATAAATGTGTGCAATTAAGGTTTTTATATCACATTACTGGGTTGTCCTTACTTGTGTGTTAAAGGTATTGTTCTAGAGTGAAACTAAGATGTGAAGTTTATCTTTTCAGAAAATATGGTCTTTATTATAGCTTTGATTTCCGTGTTTCCTTTGTTGATTTTAATGTAAAATTGTATTATTCTCTCATGTATTTATTATCTTTAATAAAATAACTTGTAAACTTCTTCGTTTAACCTTGTCAAGTGTTATATGTAATGTTAATATAGATTTTGGAAATAGACAAATAATCATTATGAAATACCAATTAATATCAAAATAACTTAATTATGACTAAAAGGATTGCATCAAATTTGCATCAATAATCACTCTCACACAAACTTTTACTCGTGAAAAAATTCTAAAGTTTATGATAAGTAATAATTAGTAAATAATATTAGGGAATCTTACAATGTAATTAATTATATTGTGACTAACTATTTTATCACAACAATTGTTATAAAAAAAATTAAAGTTTGTTAATGATTCAAGTTAATAAGGACTCTATTCTATCATGCTAGGATTTGTCAAAAAAGACATCACAAATTATATGGAAATCAATTAATGATTTTTTTTGTGATACTACAAAAATATTGTCACAAAATCTATCAAACTAAATTGTTTACTTTAACCTTAGAACTTTCACTTCAAGCAAGCAAAAACTTGAAAAGTAATTATAGCATGTTAACCACTCTTGTCTTTAAAATTAGCGTAGAGTGATTTGAAACTTGTCCATCAATAACAAATTATTTATTATCGGACCAAATTTCTAACCACTCTTGTAACACTAAAATTTTAGTTCACCGGTGATGGAATGGATTAAATTTTAGTGCATGTAATCTACACTGTTTAATAAAGAACATAATAAATATAAATATAAAATTGAATAGGTAATAGAATGAAAATAAATATATAAAGAAAGCGAATATATGTTTATTATTTTCAAATAGTTTCAGAGCACAATTTCAAGGCAAGAGAAAAATTACATAACACCAAAGTCTTTAGAATACATCATACTTGAACCAACTGAGATAATTTCTTCTCAATTGATTTCACGATTTTATATCATTATAAACGACCTAAATTTAATCATCTTTTCAAATCTTTTTCTTCAATCATGAGAACCATACACATTTAAATTGAACAAATTTTACGACGGATATAAGAATATTTTTAATTTTAGTTATACTTTTAATTTTTAATTTTAATTTTAAGAAGTACATGTAGATGGATTCATTTTCTATTGTGAAAGTAAAGCTATGTTGTTGAGATTACAGTGTTGTATTATTTTTACAGCCATATTCTACGTAATTAAGGATAATCAAATGAAATTTTATTAAAAATCATACCTTTCATAGTACATCTTAATAATTGTATTTGTCCTTATAAAAGGTCAAGATGACTTTCATCAGCACACACAATATGTCTTCTCTCTTTTTTATTGGGCAATTGTTTCTTCCATGACACTCCAATGAGAACTCGCCAAATAATTAGTGGTTTTGAAGAGAAATTATTTTAATTTTTTTTTTTGGATTTTACATTCTATTTCTTCAAACATTTTATAATAAAATTTTTCATTTCAACGTTAATTTATATTTCAAAAAATTTAAATGATTACATTGAAGTTATTTTTAAAAAATTATATACACTACCGAAATTAGAATAATTAAATATTATTTTTCAATTAGAAAGGCTAAATGCAAATAGAAGGTAATAAAATATTTTTAACATTTAATCAAATCATTTTTAATATAATTAATGATATTTTACTCATTTTCCAATTATTTATATTAAAAAAATTATTATATCCCATCAATTAAATCAGTTATTAATTTTTCATTTTTTTCTCACTTCTTTCTCTTGATTCAATTCAAATAGATAAAATTTCAACTTTTTTCTCTTCTTTGCTTACGATATTTGAAATAGAATTTTGTAAGAGTTTCAACTCTTTTTCGCTTCTTTTCTTGTCTTTTTCAGATAGGATTTTGTAACGTGATATTATTGGAATGTTTCGCAGCTGATGGAACACAATAAATCCACAATATAACCCTTGTTTTTAATTAAACAAATATAGAAAAAAATAACTCAATTGATATGATTAGTAACGTTGTTGTTAAATCATAATCCTCATATTTCCAACTTCAATTTTTGTATACATTTATCTACATCCTCAATATATAATCAATCATATAGTATATATGTTGACATTAGACATAGTTGTTATACTGTCTTTCTTAAAGACACTTCCTTGCGACTTTTTCTAAACACACTACATCAACTGAGTCTGAAAATTAATGTAAGCTACTATATATAATTATTCAGTATTAATACGAACAGAATTTGTGTATTGACAAAAATTGTATTCTAGATTATATTTTTGAAGTGATCATGTAAATATTTCTTAATCTTTGCTGCTACCACATAATGTGTCCACTCTTCATTTTTCTTTTATATATATATATATATATATATATATATATATATATATATATATATATATATATATATATATATATAAATTTTGTGTGTTTTTCTTTTAATTTTATTTTTATACAATGTATTATAACAATAAATTAAATTCAAACTAAAATTTATAAAAACATATAAAAAAATATTATATATATATATATATATCTTTAGTTTTTTTATCTTTTTTAATGTTAAATTATTTTATTTTATTTTTTAATACATTATTTATAAACAAATTATATATATATATATATATAAACAATTTTATATATATATATATATAAATAAATTGAAATCTATTAATTGTATTAATTAAATTTTGAAATCCGATAATTCTTTTAACCGGATTAAAAATCAATAATTTTCTTAATCGTATTTCAAAATTTGATAGTATCTAAAATAGGATTTTAAAAAATTTAATACTATCAGATTTTGAAATACGATTTGAGAGAGTTATTTAAAGGTATTTTGAAAAAGTTTGAAGGTGCAGAATAAAAGTTGGAGATACGTGGAGAAACCCCAATGGACACTATTAAAATTGCCCAACAAGCCCATCATTAACTAGTATCAAAAAGCCCAACATAATACTCATCATTTGTCAAGTTTAAAGAAAATATTGATTATTTTTGTAATCGTTAAATATAACTATGATAATAATTAGCTGATATTAATTCATAGAATGAGCGTTACGAATATGGCTCATCTTCTTTCTTGAGGTTTCTTTCTATTCCAATGATAAATAAAAGGAAAATGATATTTTAACCCACTTTTTTTGACCCACTTTTAACCCACCACTTCAATTATCATTAGATCATCTTTTTTTATTCTTTTTGGTGATGTGATGTATGATCTAATGGTGATTGAAGTGGTGGGTTAAAAATGGGTCAAAAAAAGTAGGTTAAAGTATCATTGTCCTAAATAAAATTCCAAAATTTAATTGTTTGGAGATAAAAGATGGACATTATGTTGGGCTTTTGATATGTATGGAGCGTGAAATACATTTCATATTATGTTGGACTTTATAAAGGCTGATTCTCTCTGCACCTTTATTATTTTACCTGCAGCTCTATATATTTGAAATTTCCAATTTTAATTTATAGGATTTTCATCTTAAGTTTCAAATTACTTAATTAAGAGATATCCTAAAGCAAAAATTTGCATTTCAGATGATATATTTTGTAATACAAAAATAAAAAATGTGTTTCAAATATTAAAATTAACATTTTATAGCATTTTTTAATATAAAATAAAAAAAATATTTCAGATTTTATAATTTTTTTTAATAGAAAAAAAAAATGAAAAGCGTAGAAGGGATGTCAACAAAAAGGAAAGAAAGGAGGAAAAATAATGCGGGAGAGTGGCAAAGGAGGAAGAACAAGAATAATAAAATATGAGAATAAATGTATCATTTCACAACCTGGTGGAGGTGCATATTAAAATGTATGGAGGTGCAGGAATAAGCAGAACAAATCATAATAAATTTTAATAGACTTGATAATTTTGAAGAAAAAAATTTCTCAACGAAAATATAATTAGTCATTTTAAGGATGCCTAAACGGGTCAGGTTGTCATTGGTCCACAAGCTCGTTAGGAAAATAGTAGGTTGGGTTAGAATTTTCAATTCACCGATCTGTTATGACTCGGTTCACTTAGTTTGTCTAATTGGCGGATCAAAGACGGATCAGTCCGTCTTGACCCGTCAAGACATTTTTTTTAATTTTTTTATATTTAAATTAAAAATAAATAAAATTTTTATATTATATAAACAAATATATATATATATATATATATATATATATATATAATTTTAAACAAAATTTTTAAAACAAGGTTTAAAGAAAATGAAAAGAAAAAAAAGTGACGGGCCAACAGGTTGAATTGTCCAACCCGTATCTTAACGACGGACCAGCCCAATCTGATATGTTTTTGACGAACCAAAGGCGGGATAAACCAAAATGGACCGAACTGACCTATTTTGTCACTCTTAAATCATTCTCCAAAATTTTCATGTAATTCTAAATATTTCAATAATCTCATCGATATATATTTGTTAATTAAGCAGGTTTTATTTTGAATCGTGTAAAAGTCTATTAGAATTTGTTATTTCTTTATAGGTAATAATTGAACCCATTTAAAGAAGTTTACTATAACTCACTTACTCAGTTAACTAGTTTAGATTCGTTTTAGTTATTAAAATTTAGGTTTACTTACTTTATTTTGGCATATTATTTATTTATTTTTGTTTAATTTTATCTGCTATTAATAAAATATTTAGTAAGTTTTCTATTTTAAAAAGATAAACAATGTGACTTTTTTAAATATTCAACCAAAGACTCTTAATTTTTTAAAATACAATAATATAATTTTTTTGTATATTGAAATTGACATTATTATTTTTGTAAAGTTCCTTATTACTGTCCTTTAGTTAAACTATATTATGAGTAAATTAGAATGATATAATGCTTAAATTAAAATAAGTAGAGATTCACTTAAGTCTTTTATTTCTTTTTTTTTATGTCATGTCGTTCATGTGGTGATGCACCCGAACTCTGTCTTAGATAAATATTAACATATGAAAAAATATTATTTGACACTTACATTTTTCTATTACTTCCACTTAAATATTTGTGCTGTAACTTTAAATTAAAAAATAAAATAAATATAATTAAAATAATATTATATTGAATTGTCAAGTAAGTATGAAAATAACAACGTCCTTAACATCTTGCATGAAATGTATATATAATAGTATAATTTTCTTCATTTTTCATTAATACGTATTGGCGAATTTTGTAGTGATAAGTTTTTAGGGTAAGTCTAAAATTAAATATAATATATATATATATATATATATATATATATATATATATATATTTTAATTGAACGTTAAATTATAAATCAATGAATGATTTAATAATGGTCATTATAATAGATTCAATAAATAATAAATTTCGTTAGATGCATTTTAGTTGACTTTATATTTTCTTAAAAAGTAAATTTTAAGTTTTATTCAACCTTATAAAATTAATTTATAAGGTGAAATTTATGATCATTTATATATTATAATTAATTTATCTTAATTCTACTTGATATGAAATCACCAATAATATTGATAAAAATTCTAATCCTTTAAAAAATTATGAAAAACTAATGTAGCTATACGAGATAAAAATATGAATGTTATGTATGTATAAGTCATAAGAAGAAAGAATGCATACAAAAACGCGTACAAAAGATATTTGGTGAAAATAGCTCAAAGAGAACTTGCTTATTGATTTATTAGAACATTGTTCAATATATAGAGTACAATGTTCCATCATATGAAGGAAAAGTAAAACTTAATAAAACATAATATTTGATAATAATAGAAGAGAATTAAATATATGATATTTTTATTAATGTAAATAAAAGCAGAAGATATATATTATCATCCTATCTCAAGATGGACATGAAGATTATAAAGTCCCAACTTGGAAGTAGCAACCCAGAAAGTAGAAGGATGTAATGACTTAGAAAACATATAAACAAGTTGAATTGTAGAAGGAGCATGGAGAAGGTGAATAAGACCATCAACAAACTTTTAATAATGTGACAATCAAGTTCTATATGCTTTGTTCTCTCATGAAAAGTGAGATTCTTTACAATGTGAATAGCGGAATTGTTGTCACAAAAGACAGTGTAGGGAGTGGGAACAAAAAAACGTAAATCCTAAAGAAGGTATTGAATCCATGGTAGTTCACATGTTAGGGATGCCAAGACGCGATACTCAACCTCAGAAGAAGACTGTGAAACAATGATTTGTTTCTTAGACTTCCAAGCAACCAAATAGAGATGCCTAAGAAAACACAATATCCAGAAACAAAGCATTGGGTAGTGCCACACATTGCCCAATCGAAATCAGAGAACTCCTAAATTTGAACAAAGGTGTTGGATTTATACAAAAAGGCCATAGTTAGGAGCATGTTTTACGTACCAAATGATTCGTAAAGCCTACTGCATATGTGGTTCACGCAGAGAAAAAACAAACTAGCGGAGTTGTTGGACAACAAAACTAATATCAGGAATATCAGGCCTGATGTTAGTCAAGTAAAGTAATCGTCCAATCAAACGTCGAAAGAAAGAAGGATCTGGTAGAAAAACTTCCTCGTCAGCATAAAATTTGATAGAAAGATCAAATGACGTGGTGCAAGTTTACATCTAAGCATATGCCTCTGAAATGAGGTCCAAACAATATCACTTTAATATAATCCTATTTTGATTGAACTGAAAAAAATATAAAGGACACCATGTCTTCTTTCTTTAACAATAAAGATATAACTTAAGACTGCTAATATTTTTATACCATTAAATGATAAAATATAAATAATAATTTTTTAATTATATTTATATTATTTTTAATTTAATATTTGAATATATATTATTATAATATTAGAGAGGAGTATAAATGGATGTACTTTGAAACACAGTAGTATTTCTCATAACTTGGTATATATGGTTTTACTTTTCCTGGTCTCAATTATTAGTTTGTTTTGGTAAATATTTTTTAGCATAATGATATTTTAACCCACTTTTTTTGATCCACTTTTAACCTATCACTCTTATCATCCTTAGATTATCACATCACATCACATCATTATAAAAAAATTTAAATAAATAATCTAAGAATGATGAGAGTGGTAGATTAAAAATGGATAAAAAAAAGTGGGTTAAAATATCATTTTCCTACTTTTTTTTATTGACATGACTTCGATTAATATTGATAAAAGTGAAGTGAAATGAACTGGACATTGTCACAAATAGAATGGTACCCAAAAATGCACATACCACGCCACGACAATAATTCTAAATCACACAAGTTGGTGGCGCTGTTGAAAATATTATAATGGAAAGCAACTAAAAAGGGAAATATTGAACAATTACTCAACTTACAAAAATATGGAAGATGGTCTAATACCATAAAGTTTTAGTTAACAATTTGGAGCAAACAAAGAAGGTGATGCAGTGATGAAACCCTATCTATTCCATCCATATTCAACTATATATATACAATCAATACGAGATATTCCCGAAAAAGGAAAACACACTTGCTTAAAGGTGCAATACATGATGTCCTTGACTCTGTTAACGAGGTAAGTTGTTGTTATGTATTATTGGGAATTCAGAGTATGTTTATGTAATATTGAATAGATATGAAAATATGAAGTAAATTTATAAAAAAGATACATCTACTTGAGTGTATCTATCTTTGATGAGTGAGGGTATTAATATGATACTCTTACTCAACGGTTGAGACGAGAGCTTTTATCTTTATTGAGCAAGGACGTGTCAAATGTTATTATTACTTAGTGACTCGTATGATATCTTTCTTCAAGCCATTTATTTTTGTTGAGTGATGGTATTAGAAAAGTATTCTATTACTTTGATACTCTATAATTTTTTACGGCCACTTCATATTCACTTTGTTGCCCTTTATTTCTCTTATTCCTTATTAATACTAAACTTCACTTTTTTAAATGTCCATAATTATCCTTAAAAGTGAGTGTCAAGTGGTTGTAATGCGTGTCAAAAAAACATTTAGACATAAGGGTTTCATTACTTTGACGTTCTATAATTTTTTACACCTACTTCACGTCCACTTTTATATCTTTTATCTCTCTTCTTCATTATAAATACTAAACTTCATATTTTAACACTAATTGGAGTGATTCAGATAATATTTTCACTTAATAACTCATAAAATTTCGTGGAGTGGGACATTTACACTTAAAGTGTATTGGAAATAGTCTAAGTGTGAGTGAAAAGTCTCACATTGGATATAATAGACAAAGTTAAACACTATATAAGAATAAAGGTCCATAACACCATTGTCTTAAAATTTTGAGATAAGAGTGACGTCAAATGTCTTATATGTGTAAAACTAATGTCATATATAACCCATATATAATCAAAACATATGAAGAATATATAATCCAACAGTGGTATCAGAGTCAATAGTTCGGAATAACTAACCACAAGTGATTCACACTTGAGGGGAGATTCTTGATTAAAAATAATACAAGTGTGAGTCAAAAATCCCACATTAAATATAAAACCACAATCTCTCAAATAACTATAATCAATAACCCATATGAAATAAAATATAAACCCATCGAAAAAGTGTTCTGTCTATCTATCTTATTCATGTCATAGTACTTTTTATTTTGAAACTAGAAATTATTATAAATCGGAGACTCTTTTAAATAGAGAGACCGTAATTTCACATGTAAAAAATGAGAACTTAACATGATCATGAGAAATGTCACATATGCACACACAACTGACGGTATTCAAATTTTATATGCAACCAGAAAACATGAGATCCAATAAATTGAATAAATATTCAATGATGTTTAAATTAAAATGCAACAAATATTCTTAAGTTTCATATGGAGAGTTTTACTCTATATGTAATCTAAAAACTACAAACTCAACATGCAATAGGAAAGATATATAATGTTATTAACATCTTCACAAAGGAATGAACTCTTTCAAAGGAATGAACTCTTTCAAATTCATTAACTAAAATTATCTAAAGTAGTTTTTCTTATCAAATCAATTTTAGTAACCAAAATTTGTTAATCACTGTAATGATCAATTTAAATACCAATTTACAAAATAAAAAATTATTGATTATTAAAATAGTCATTATTATAAATAAAAATTTATAATTGGTTGTTAGATTGGTTAATAATTAATTAAAGACTAATTTAGAAACCAATTTCTTCAATAACAAAAACTATGATATTTAATGTTTAGTGACCAATTTTCTTTAATAGTTAAAACATTGATAGCTAAATTTTAAAAACAAATTTAGAAATCAATTATAATTTTTTATTTATAATAATGATTATTTAAATAACATATAATTTTTTATTTTGTAAATTTGTATTTTAATTGGTCACTATAATGACTAACAATTTTTAATCGCCAGAATGAATCGGTATTTCAAAGATTAAATAGAGAAGCTAACTCACTGATAATGATCCTTAGTTCTCCGCTTACCTGCAATCAAATTTTAAATAAAGAGATGGACATTGAATGAACAGGAATTGGTAGAGAGAAAAAAAAAATTACATAACACTGAGAAAATGAAAATGAAAGAAATGACATTCTAATCTTTATATAAATAAAATTGTTGAAAATAACATATATGGAGTATTATATTCTTAATGTTCATAAATTAATCTTTACTTATTTATTTAAATTTTTTATTATTTTATTGAAGAAATTTATCTAAACTAGAATGGAACTGATACGTATAAGATGTATGCAACTTTAGTAACCAAAATTTGTTCGTAATTATAATGATCAATTTAGATATCAATTTACAAAATAAAAAATTATTAGTTACTAAAATAGTCAAATAAAAAATTATAATTGGTTGTTAGATTGGTTACGAATTAATTGGAGACTAATTTAGAAGACAATTCCTTCAGTAGCAGAAATCATGGTAGTTAATGTTTAGTGACCAATTTTCTTTGGTAGCTAAAACCATGATAGTTAATGTTTAGTGACCAATTTTCTTTAGTAGCTAAAACTTTGATAACTAAATTTTAGAAACAAATTTAGAAATCAATTATATTTTTTATTCATAATAGTGACTATTTTAGTAATATATAAATTTTTTATTTTGTAAATTAGTATATCAATTGATTATTATAGTGACTAACTATTCATTCACTAAAATAGGTTCTTAACGAGATATTGTGTAATTATTTCATTATTTCAAAGGTTAAATAGAGAAGTTAACTCAGTGATAATGATCCAGAGTTCTCCACCTACCTGCAATTGAACAGGAATTGGTGGAGAGAAAAAAAAAATAGTAGTGAGATAATGAAAATGAAAGAAATGACATTCTAATCTTTATATAAATAAAATTGTTCAAAATAACATAGAGTATTATCCTATATTCTTAATGTTCATAAATTAATCTATACTTATTTATTTAATTTTTTTATTCTTTTATTGAAGAAATTTATCTAAACTAGAATGGAACTGATACGTATAAGATGTATGCAACTTTTCTTTGACAAGAAGAAATTAACTCTGTCCAACTGGAAATTAAGAGTAACAGGGTGAAAAACATTAATTCATTAAATATTTGTTTGAGATTATACTTTGGTATTTAGGGATACATTAAAAATTATTGAAATAATGTATGTTTGAAAAAGATGATAATAGTTCATAAAATTAATGACTATTTGTCTTATATTTGACATGAAGTGGCAATAAACAATAATGGGACATATTTATTTGTAATTTATATTTAATAAATTAATTAATTACCACAAAATAATTAATAACTTGCACTATTGATTAATGATTAATTTAACACATTTATATCTGAGTATTAAATATTCCTTCTTAAAAAGATAGCTATAATAAATAAACATCTTTTTTTTTTATAATTATTGGTGCATCTTTATTTAATTTTATTTAACACTTAGAAATGTTATAAGCAAATGACTACTCAAAAAAACTCACCTACTTTTGCTGTTTTTTATTATGAAATTTGAAATACAATAATACGAAGCAAACATACTTCTTTTAGCAAAAAATTCAAAGATGATTTTAAGAAAGTTTTATTTGCTCAGGAATAACTAATATTTTCTTTTTATATCGACAAAAATATCTTTAATTTTTTTTTCCTTTGAACAATTCAACCTTGATTAATGGTATCAATATTGATTTACTATATTATGAATGTCGGTTTAACTAGATTCTTCTTTTCACCATTTTTTCCAAAAAGAAAAATACAAGGATTTTGTTTAGATAATCTTCTCGATAACCTAAATGAAAAACATTTTGTAAATAAAACAATTTCAGTATTAGAAGAAATGTTATGGTCTATCTTTTTAATTTTTATGTAAATTTGATTAATTATTTTTTGGAGACTTGTTTTCTCAAACACCATGTATTAAAGAAAGGTTGTAAAGCTTGAAATAAAAGCTGGCTTAATGAATTGGATAGTAAATACTTATCGTAGTTTTTCATGTAGTTAATTATCTTTAGAACAATTGTCTTAAAGGTATGAATCATTTAGGTGTTGAAGTTTGTTTTTACAAACCCCATGAATAAAAAGAAAGAACATTAAGATTATTAATGACAGCTGCGAATTGCTCAGGTACACCTTATCTGATAAATGGCCGAGTAAGATCAAGAAAAGGTATGAAATTTTGTAAGAGCTGCTGATTTCTTACAATAAATATTCTACCATATATGCATCCAAAGGGGATTTTCACAATCTCCCAATCCAGAAACCACTTGAATGAAAATAAAATTGGTGGTTTTTGTTGGAGCCAAGAAAGAGGCGTGTTGTTTTGGGTCTCCATTTACAGACACAAAACACCTATAAATTCAACCCTTCACTCTTGTTTTCTCCACAACATTCTCTTCTTGGCAGCGGCATACCCTAAGCTATACCACCCATTGCCATGGATTCAGGAGCAAAGAAAAGCCGCGGTCGCCAAAAGATCGAGATGAAGAAAATGAGCAATGAGAGCAACCTCCAAGTCACCTTCTCCAAGCGCCGAAGCGGCCTTTTCAAGAAGGCGAGTGAGCTCTGCACCCTCTGCGGAGCCCATGTGGCGCTGGTGGTGTTCTCGCCGGGCGAGAAGGTGTTCTCCTTCGGCCACCCCAACGTGGACGCCGTGATCGACCGCTTTCTGGGGCGGGCACCGGTGCAGGACTCGGGCACCATGCAGTTCATCGACGCCCACCGCATCTCCAACGTGCGTGACCTGAACAAGCAGCTGACTCAGGTGAACGAACTTCTGGAAACGGAGAGGAAGCGCGGGGAGGAGCTGAGCCGGATGAGGAGGGAGGCGCAGGACCTGATGTGGTGGACCCGCCCCACTGAGGAGCTGAGTGTGGAGCAGATGGAGCAGTACAAGACAGCATTGGAGGAGCTGAAGAAGCACGTTGCCCAGCTTGCTGAGAGGGCAATGCTTCAGAATGCTGTTAACCAGGGTCATCAGTTTTTCCCAGGGGCTTCTTCCTCTGCCAATTTCATGCCTCAGCCACAGCATCAGCATCAGCATCAGCATCAGCTTCAGCCCCAGCTTCAGCTTCAGCCACAGCCTCCTCAGGTGTTCACTGCTCAGACCGTCCCCACCATGCTTCAGAGCTATATGTTCCCTGATGTAACCATCATGCAGCAGCAGCATCACGGGTTCGATAACATGGCCATGGGAGGGTATGGACCTGGACCTGGACCTGGACCTGCTCCTGCTGGTGGTTTTTTCTGATCCATTCAACGGATCCATGCTGATGATGCCCTTTCGTTTTCTAGATTTCGTCTTGGTTTTCAAGCTCCGAATTCTTCTTTCGTGTTGTTTTTCTTTTAGTATAAGGTAGTTCCATTTATGTATGTGACATATTTAGCACTGGAATAGGGTTCCGGATATTGAAGACATGTCTTGAACCATTATCTTGAACGTCATGTATTGTTGGATCGCAGTCCCTGCATTGTATCATTTCTTTGTTACGGAGTTGGGTCTGTAGTGTTGTGTTTTCATTTCAGATAATTCAATAAAGGGCATCTTATTTGATTACTTTTTACATGTTTGCTTTGCTTTTACTTAGGTCAAATTACTTTATAGTTCATAATTTGTTTAATTAATTAAATGGATTGTGGTTACAGATGCTGATAAGCACATTCACAGGAGTGTAAAGAGAGACACAGAACAACAAGAGAAAGCGAAATAAGTTATACATTCATTAAGTTATGGATAAAAGGGAAGAAAATTTTTAAAAAATATTGTGAAGAAAAGAAATTAAAGAAAAATTGTGAATATAAAACTCTGATGTTTGCAACATCATTTTTATACACACTACTTTTTTATGTAAAAATTGATTTCCTTCTACATTTAAATTAAATTATATTTGAATCAAATTTAAGATAATTTATCCGAATAAAAAATTATTCCTGATTATGATAGATGATAATAATTACACGTAAAATTCATCATTCAAGTAATTTTGGTTTTGTAATTGACCTGAACACATTCAGGAATACTAAAAGGTTTTTGACTTGGTCAAAGTTGAAATTGTCAGTCAGCTGATATTGGTTTTTATTATTCTTATGGTGAATTTTTTTAGATCCAAGCCGATTATAATTATTTCTTTTTATCAATATCAAAGTTATTTTGCATTAAATTAATTAAGGTTTTTCTAGTTAGCATAAATAGTGTTTTTCAACTCAAAAATTATTGTTTTTCTTTGACAATAATTAGATGGGGTGATCGACCCAACAATGCCACTTAGCATATATAGGACCGATAACAAGGTTTGACTGGAGATTTATGTTCTTATCGTACCTAATAGTCTGTTTCAGATCACTTAGAAATCGATGTTTAAAGCGGTTTAAATATCCTTTTGTCCTTCCACCTGATGCGCCTTTTAAGGACAAAATCGTGATAGAGTACAAGTTTCAAAGCGGACAATACCTCGATGCATTTTTTTTATTAGCAATGAATTAATAAATTAAAGAAGAACACTTATGGAGTGCTCTAACCCTTTTACAAAATATCTCTGTACAATAGGATGCAAAAGCTTGGCATCAAGGCCATACCTCGAATGTATGGTGATTGACCCTAACGATTGGAACATTAGTGCCTACCGTGGGCCAATAACGAGGTTCTATATATGCAAACCATTTTTCATTAAGCCCTTCATTGCAGTTTAAATACCTTTCCTCATTCCATTCTGTGAGGTATCTTTTAAAAACAAAACCGTGACAGAGTACAAACTCTAAAGTAGACAATACATTGGATGCATGGTAACTTTAGTAAAACTTCTCTTAATATATTTTTCAGTTGATTTTAAACAAATTTTTTTATTAATAATAATGAATCTAATTTTTTAGTTGATATAAGTTTTCCATCAAGGTTGAAAGGAGTTATCATTTTACTGATATTGTCATAAAGATTATTATTTATAGATGTTAATTATACTTTTTTGTTTTGGATGACATTTTATGTGATTTTTGTTTGTTAAATATGTCTTTGATCTCTAACTTTTTAGAGATAGGTTTACATAGTCTTGATAAAACTCTTGTTTTTTCTCTTAAACAATCTTCTGTTTTATGTTAGGGGCGGTGAATTTCTAGGTTTTCTCGTTACTTAGCTCTATATAGCGCTAATTCTTTGTACTGTTGTCGGTTGAGTTGATCAATTTAAGTATTAGATGTTATTCAGATTGGCCACTATCCTCTTCATCAACAAAAGTCATAATGGGAGAATACTAATCTTGGTGAGTGCATTAGCAGAAACACAAAATATTGTGAGGAATGTAAGAAAATCAATCATACTTGACACTTGCTATTGAATGTTACGATGATGCAAGTTCTTCTGATGCCACCTCCTTTGCTAGTTTGGCAGATTCACTTACACATTGTTCAAACCTTGTGACCAATTTAGCTTATCAAAGGAACAATATCAAGATTATGTAAATTTATCTCTAACAAACTTATTTTCAAAAATATAATTTCACCATTAAGCTAAATATATACATATTTCATCCTAGCAAACCACACATAAAAATTATATTTGAATCTATTATATAGAACTTCGTCACATAGTCAACATATCATATATGTACAAAATAAGTATGTATTTAATTTAAAGACAAAATATAAATTTTTAAAATAATTTAAAATAGAAAAAATACATTTAGCCTTTTTTTTTTATTAGTGTTTAGAAATATTATTTTTCTTTTATTGTCACCAATAAATTTTTTTCTCCCATGTTAGTTAAGATACATTTTTATTATTATTAACAAAGGAAAACTTTTAGTTATCTAAGTAGAATTTATTTTAAGTGATGTTAGTTTGATAGATTTCTTAAGCAATGTTAGTAGAAACTTTGGTAAAATAATCTCAGCCAATAATGTAACCAAAATTATAATTAATATTGGTTAACTAATTTATAACCAAAATTAGCTTAAGATAATTTCAACTAATATTAGTGAAAAAATCTTAGTGTCAATTATTTTATTTTTTCACAAACTTTGATAAAAAAAAAAAGGTAATGATCAACGTCAACTGATATTTATTTAGTTAAGTCTAGTATTAAAATAACTTGTATGTTAATAGTAATTGAAATATCTTGTACAAATAAAAAATAATAATAAACTTTAATGATTTTATCGAAACAAAATATTAAGATAGGAAAAATAATTTAAAAATTCCAAATTATAGAATTTCTTATCCTATATATGAATTAAATGCATGGCAACTCGAAGTAATGTTTATTCAAAATAACTTTGAGTATAAATTTTATAAAAGGTATATAAACGTTGAAATATTCAAAATTGGACAGAAATTACATAGACCAAAGGGGGAATGATAATGAAGATAAATCTGGAAAAAAATTGTTTACTATGTAATGTTTATATTGCATACATGGTAAAATTCAATTATAATAAATGTGAAAGTTTTCAAGGTATTATTAATGATATTATTGACTTGTGATATTTAAAAAATTTATTTAAAGTAATTTTGATGTAAGCTTATATTTTATTTGAAATGAGTGTGTGATGTTTGTATTAATTGTTTCCAGAATGACAAATATATCAAATCACACATGTAATAAGATGGAAAGTCAAATCATTTTCCAAATTTTTTTTTCAATACTCGACAACTCTTGCAATTTTAAACTCAATTAGAAAACATATTTCACAAAAACAAAACTCTTTTTGTATTTTTATCAAATATATTATGTACAACATGATACGATAAAAGTTTTACTGGGATTGGATGATTGAGTTTCATGAATTAATTCAAAGCAAAAATACCAAATAATAGATTTCTAATTACTTCTTCAAAAAAAAGTCGTAATGTGTTATCTACATGTCTAAACTTGAATAATAAAAACTTTATGTCTAGTCATTTTTATTATAAGTTCACATTAATGATCAAGATTCCAATGTTATGAATAATAAAAATCCTATCTCTTTATTAGTGTTTTTATCCTAATCAGGTTTCCGACCAATCTTTCAATCAATAGGTACTCCCATATATGTAATCAATCAATATAGAATACGTAGTTAAAACAAGAAAAAAAAAAACAAGAACTATGGAAAAAAAATTATATTTAACACTACAGTTCACAAAGAATTAATAATACATTACACCCAAAGTTATCAATAAGGGAGTTAGGTACTCCTTAACAAATACTATAGTCGTAACAAAGATGAATGTCTCGAACTTTTAGAATGTGTCTCTACCTTCTTTTTTTTAGGTCAAATATCTTTCTCACTAAACAATTATTTTTTCCTTTCTCCCTCACAAAGGGAGTTTTATTTCCCATAAGAGTTTTCTTTTACCTCTATCAAGCCTTACTTAATGATTTTTTGAATTGGATTGGCTTTGTAACTTTGTATTTGATGCTGTATTGGAATACCTAAATAAATAACTTCATTTATATCTTCTTTTGTTGATAACTTTTATAATCAAATTATATTGATTTCTTCTTAACTTTTTTGATATTTTCACTCATTCGGGATAAAATATTTATCTTTTCTAATTTTATTAAATAAAACCTAAAATATCTAAAAAGATAATAATAAAATAATAAAAATAAATAAAAAATAAAACATGATAATTTTAATATTTCTTAAGAAAACTTCATTAATTTTAATTAATTGACATGTAGAATTTTCCATAACAATGTATGAAAGTTAAACTCATTTAATATATTCATATGAATGGGAGAAAATCAAACATATGTTATTTTACATAACTTGTAGAAAAAGGTATGATTAAAATCACAATCAATATGGTGGAAAAAAAACTTTTGTTAAAGTTCTTTTTAGAATGGTAATAGAAAAGATAAGATAAACATCCATAATATATGAACAAAAAAAATCGAAGATAATATAAATGAAAAGAATAATTCATACAATCAACTCAATTTTATAATAATCTATATGTAGTCAAACTTAAACAAGGAATTGTTTCACTATAATTTTGAATTATTCACTTACAATAACTTTATGTAACTAAAACAAAAAAAATAAAATTATAATCCTGTTTAAAAAAAAAATCTCCATTAAAAAATTACAAGGTACTAAACATTCATATATCACAAAACATTATAACAAAGATTACAAAGACAAAAATATTATCTTAGAATTGTGATCTTGAACAGTGATGGTTGGAGATCCCACGTTGAGTAGAGATAAAACGAGTTTATAGTATATAGATGGGTCAAAATCTCATCTTACAAACAAATTTTGTAAGTTTTAATTAGAGTTAAAGTGCACTTCTTAATATAATATCAGAGTCATGAGTTTGAGCCTATCTCCTAGCGAAATTTGTTATTTGTTGAATCTATTATGTCACTGCAATCAAAGATTTATTATTTGCTGGACCTATGGTGTCACCACTATGGACATAATTACATGCTCAAGATGTATATGTTTCGACATGAGAAAAATATATTAAAGATCCTACTTCTTAATAAAAATATTTCTTTAAAATATGATATTTCAAGAATTCCTGTTTCAAAAGTATTCAAAAAAAGATATTTTTTAAATAAAATATCTAAATGTTTGTCTTTTAAAAAAAAAAAATTTAAATTGATGATTTACTAAGATAATTAAAATTTAGATTCTCTATTGTTTTTTTATATTGTTGCTCTCTTAACTTGAATAATAATTAGAGTGACAGTACATAAAAATCGATAAAAAAATCTAAATTTCAATAATTGATTACTTTTTTTTTACTATAATTGATATTTTTGTTTAAAAAGTGTTTTAGAAAAATATTTTGAACTCAAATAATCAATTCTATATTCATAAAAGAAGTAATATATTTTTTCAGAACTAATTAAAAATTAATTTATATTTTACATTTAATCAAATTAAGACAATTGATGATGGTTATCCATCAATTATGGTGTCATCATCATCAAGATGAACATAGTTGTTAACTATGTAATTTGTTAATGATAAATATTGATACTAAAATTAGGAAAAATAAATAAAAATAATAATTATAAGTTACCTATAGTTTTATTTTTTGAAAAATAACCATATTTTGCTTTTCGTCTCTTATCATTTTTGAATTTGATTTTGTCTCTATAAAATTCTTTTTATGGCTCTTTTTGTATGTATCACTTTTATCTCTCTCTCTCCCTATGTAGATATTAATGTTTAGTTCCTTTGAAATATGTTTTGTAGGAACTTTTATACAATACAACATGATATAAAAATAGTTACTAAAAAACATAAATACTAGAAAAACTAAAATATGACAAGACAACAAATTTTACAGAAACTAAAGCAAATGTTATCTAGAAATCAAAAGTAAAATATGATTATATTTCAGGATTACAATCATATTTATATTATTTTCATAAGAAAAAGTATACATTTCTACATATTATATATATTTTTTGAGTTATAATCACTGATATAGCTTTTTCAGTTTTATTAGATAACAGTTATATTCTTAGTTTTTCATAAATAAAATCAATTTTTTAAGTTATTATTTCCTTCCATTTTTTTAATCGATAAACTTTATAAGTTAATTTTAATTTATTTAATGTTATTTTCTCATGACTTATTAAGTGTGTTTTTATGTAATGATAACTTATTCTTTTAGCCTTCTAAAAGAGTTTGAAAAAAAAAAATGCTTTGGAAGTCTTTTTAAAAAACATCAATTCTCAGAAAGAAAAGTTTTTCGCGTAGATACTCAACTAATAAGAACAAAATCTAAATTTATTAAACTAAAATACGCATTCAATATTAACAACTTCTCTTTTTTTTTTTTTAATATGATACCATGTTAATGTAACCATAATGACCAAGTAATAGTAAACCATGAATACAACCACCCGAATTAATATCTTTCTCTAAAGACCATTATGTTATTGGAAATGTGTCATAATATGAAAGAAATATAAAGTAGGTTTTGGTTTCGTCATTCTTTAAAAGTATTTCTATCCTCTGTCCCTTTTACTAAATCTTAATTTCTTCTTCACAATCTAACGATGGTATAAGAAAATATAGTATGAGATTTTCTTTCTTCTCTTTAAAACATTGACGACAAAATTTGTGGTGTTGTATGTGAAAGTCGTGCTTCTTCAAATTTTTCCTTTGTTTGCATTCTATTATCTACTAATTTCCATGCAAAATAAGAGGTATTTGATGTGGCTTTAACCTAATCCAACTAGTGTTTTTCTGAATTCAATAACACTCTCTTGAATTCTACATCTAATATTTGACCAATTAGGTTCAAGTAACACCACTGGTTGAAATTTTAAGAGCATGATCTACGTCAACATCGACTCAAAAGATTAAGTTTGTCTTAGGTTGTTTTAGTTAGATTTACTAGAGAAATGACAATGAATTATCCACTAAAAATTTATATAAGAATTTGACAAAAACTTTTAAGATAATGAATGTGAGTTTTTTTCTATAATATTAAAATTTATCATTTTTATCTCATGTCGAACCTAATCTCACACTCGAATTTATGATAATTTTACTTTTAAGTGAGTCTCTTTTCTTTTAACGAAAATATTTCTAACCATAAATACCTCATTAGTAATTTTCATTTGTAACTATCGTATTCATCAAAACACACTTGTTTGAAATCTCTACTAAAAGCATTTCGGTATTTAGACAATAATATACTCATTTAAGTCGATCATAAAAAATAGGGTTAAATATGTTTTTGGTCCCTCAAGTTTGAGCGAAATTTGGGTTTAGTCCCTCATCAAAACTTTTGACCAATTTAGTCCTTCATCTTCCAAAATGCGTGAATTTAGTCATTTTAACCAAATTTTGTTAAATTTATCTGACATTTCAAGCGCATTTCATGATAGTATTTAAATTATTTATACTGT
>Ga0214542_1001380_pt1 | contig 49650 bp, 24 predicted proteins | sample CNSS1metaG_FD_160096 | JGI IMG/M metagenome (GOLD analysis project Ga0214542, IMG submission 160096) | Root nodule microbial communities from cowpea collected in UCLA plant growth center, Los Angeles, California, USA - CNSS1 | ecosystem: Host-associated > Plants > Roots > Nodule | place: USA... | reverse complement strand
TATATATATATATATATGTTGATAAAAAAATGAATCGAGTTGTCTTGACCTTCTATCTGACCCGACTCGACTTTTTGGGCCCGTGAACTTTTTATGTCTTAACCAATGAGCAATTCCACAACTTGGAGAATTTTAATTGTCTTCTTTTTTGAGTGAATTTCAAATTATACTATTTTTTTTTATTTGAAATACCTTGCTGATTTTTTTTAATTTCATTTTTCTTTTAATTTTCTGGTTCAAACATGTCATTTTCCTTAAAAGAATTTCAAAATTTTCAAATAAATGAATTACTCTCTTAAATTGCCACATCCAAACACACAATTAATTTACTAGGTAATGTAAAATTTTATCTTCTTTGTTCTCTTTGATACTTAATTTTTCTTTTAGTTGAAAAAATTTTGTTTTACTAAAATAATTTTCATTTTCTTGGTTTAACTATTTTGGTCTTTGGAAAATCTTCTTACTTCTGAAGGTATTTTCTACCTTATTATACCCTTAATTATATATTTTTTTTTTCAATTTTATTCAAAGGTGTATCAAATTAATCTTTTTATTTGTTGTTCATTTTTGTCATGTAGAATGTTATTTTAATGATTTTTTATAAAATTATTTTTTGTTTGAATTTATTCTCAATAAATGTAATTTTACCACCAATTTATAAACATGCTTCATTCAATATAATATAATAATTTAATGTCATTGTCATAAATATTATTTACACCATCTGGTGCAATAACAACATTAAAGGGGTGTCACGTGTCAGTCCCTGAATTTTTTTTTAAAATTAAAATTTTGCCACATGTTAAGCTTACGCCGTGCCACGTGGCAGTGACAATGTTATGTGGCAGTGACAGTGCCATGTGTCACCATTATGTCAGGTGTCATTTTCTCATTCTCAATTTGGTTTATATATTTTTATTGTTGTCTCAATTTAGTTCAAATTTTTGTAAAAATTGTGCAATTTCGTTCTTCACCAAATTGAAACAAAAATTAATTTTTACATAAATGTTATATAAATAATTTTATTAAATTTGATATTTTTATTCAAACTGATATTTTTATTATATATTGTTAACAAAATTAAGTTTATTTAAATTTGTGTTTCACAATCAACTTTACTTAAAATTATTTTTAAATTTTAAATTTATTTGTTTTGGATTGTTACATAAACTAGTTAAAATTATTTTTAAAATATATATAGTTGTTATTTTTACACCAACTCAAACATTTGTATAGAAATTATTGAATTTTACACTATTTAAAAATATACAATTATTTGAAATATATATTCAAATAAAAATATAATATTAAAGTATGATGTAATAAAATATCAATATAATTTATGAATTTTTTTTTTCTATTAGCATTATTTTCTATTAACAACTTTCAAACAATTTTAAACAAAGTTCAATGTAAAATTTAATTTAAATAAACTTAATCTTGTTAAAAATATTTACTAGAAATATCAATTTTGATAGAAATATTTGTATACAATTATATAAAATATAAATTTGATTTTAATTTGAAGAGGGATAAAATTGCTCAATTTTTACAAAAATTGGAACTAAACTGAAACAAAAATAAAAATACAGGGACCAAATTGAGAATGAGGAAGTGACACATGACATAATAGTGACATGTGGCACTATTACTACCACATCACACTGTCACTGTCATGTGACACGAAGTCAGCTTAATACGTGGTAGTTTTTTTTTTGAAATTTAAAAAATAAAAGTAAAAAAATAAAAATTTCAAAAAAATAAAAAGTTTAAAAAATTCAGGAACTGACATGTAACACTCCTTCAACGCTATTACTACACCACTAAGAGAAAAGACTTGATTACATCAAATTGCTCAAAATAGAGACCAAGTTGATATTTTACTACAAAATGAAGACCAAATCCATAATTTAATCTTATAATAGATGTATAGAATGTGTAAATAAATTTTCTCCGTCAGACACACATATGCTAATAATATTTCTAAATTTTTAACCATTTATTTGGACTTTTACCATTTTTGGTAAAATCCATCAAGTAAAATTTGTTTGTAATTGAATTTTTACAATAATTTGTTAATAAAATGGATTCACATTTTTCGCAAAATCTGACTAAATATTAATATTAATTTTTAACTTAGATAAACATACATCACAAACCAAATATGTATTCAATCATCTTAAGTTAATTGTTATGTAGGAGTGATATACACATCGTCATCTCAAACTATTATTCTTTTATCTTTTATCTCTATATATAAAATAGTTTTTAAAAATTTAAAAAGATAAGCAATTAAGTACTATATCATAATTAAAATATATTTTTATATAAATTATAAATTAAAATAATTGTTATCATCATAAACTTTAATTCTATAGCCCATATAACTCATTAGGGAAAACATTAGCTATATGTGTAGTTAATATCCTATTTTTTTTATTGAGTATGAGATGATGGGTAGGTGTGTATATACTCATCCCGATTCTTATATCCATTCTTATTTTCATCACATTTCCATTTAAATTACTAAAATATTAATAATTTATTAGGTAAAATAATAATATATGTGTTTGTATTATTCTGTTGTAGTATTTAGTTTGTAATAATATTTTTTCTTTCGTTGCATACTTTTTCCTCTCGTATAATTGTTGAACTTGTTCTATTATATCCAAAATATTCATCCACATATTCAAGGTATTTATTTTTTATCACAATCTTGATTAAATTTTTTGTTGTGTGGTTATATTCAAATGACAATGTCCATTTCAATTTCAGTCACATAGTTTTTAGATTTCACATTTGATTATTTATACTCCTTTTTAGTATTGTTATTCATTGTTTATTTTTTGTATGTGAGATTGTTTGATTCTCAATTCGTGTAAACACTTCATTTACTATGTGATTATAAAAATATATATTATCTTTGATTCTTAATTTGTGTTTTATTTATAGTATTTTTGTTTCGTTCAAAAAATTTTCATTCTCTCTCAAGTTCAACGGTTCAGTTAGTTTTATATTTGAAAATTTTTCTTAAATCTTCAAAGTACTTGATATTAATTATACATTTTTTTTGTATAATTTCTTTCAATAATGTATCAAATCATTTATAGGACACACATTTAATAATTTTATATTATTTTTTAATTTTATTCAATCTTTTTATCATGTAGCATATTATTTTAATGATTTTATTTTCTAACTCTTTGTCATAAATATAATTTTACTGCCACAATTATATAAAGACCTTTTATTTATTATAATATAATAATCTAATGTCATGTAATAAAATTTAAAAGATCAAAAATATATTTTTAAATTCAAACTATTATTAGATTAATATTTTTTTATGTGTAATTTCATTGAAGTAGTGTAATTTTTTATAAGTGTATAAGAAAAGGAGATTTCATTACAATTTAATGAAATGGAGTAAAAGAGACCTTTGAAATATTTCAAACTTGAAGATTTGTTTTCTTTTTATAATTTTTAAAATATTTTTTAATTTTATCAACTTTATTTTAATAACATTTTTTATGAAAATTTATTTAAGTTTAATTGTGCAATATTTTATTATAATTTGTTCACTTTTATTCTATTTTTGTTTGATACTCATTTATAATTATTATTTATTTATAAATATTTGATATTAAATATGTTATTTTAGTATTGAATATTTAATAATATGTTTTTGTGTTTTTTAATAAAAATTAATTAATTAATATTAAAATATAAATATATGGTGCGAATATATCCGAAAACACGATAAAAATAAAAAGGAGTATATTAGATTAAATAATTTCAAAGGTCCTATTTTTGTAACGAAATTTCAAGTAGGTTCTTCCATTTTTATTTAACTCAATTGAGTTCCTATTTTGAAAAATTCGTTGCAATCAGGTCCTTTCTGTTAGTAATATGTTGACGATTTATTTTTTAATTTATTTTTATATTTTAAAAAAAATTAAAATTGCGACGTGTCAATCTGACATTGTACCACGTGTAGAGACAATGTGATGTGACAGTGTCACATGTCACTATTAAATATAAAAAGTCTCGATATAAAATTTGAAAGTCATTTTTATTGCCTTTTCTTGTATGTAATAGATAATTATTTAATGCTTAACAATGTTTTATTTTTATTTACTATGAAAATAAAAAGTTTAGAATCTGATTTTTATCTAAATGACTAATATTTGTAATGAGTTACTCTCACTCCATACTTCATAACACCTGTTAATAAATCGTTGCAGAAAAAAAAAAAATTTTAATTATTTAATGGAAATGTGTGCCGATTTTTCATGGATTAATTCTCAAATTGCAATTTAATTAATAAATTGGATTAATTATGTTTTGGAATCCTGAGAAACTTGGAAATTTTCAGTTAGTTTCTATTAAATTTTGTGTGATCTATTGTGTCTTGGAATGTTTAAAACTTTTGAGTTGTGTTCTTAAGTTTTGATGTTACTTATAAGTGTATCCCACCTTGTTTAAATGTTGTCACATAATATATAATACATAGTTGCAAATTACCATAATGACAAGATCTCTTTCAAGAATTTTATGCTATATTTACCTAAAGTTATTCTTAGATCTAATAAAAATAAAAAATTTATAAAATATAAAACTAAAAACTAAAAAAATATGATATTAAAAATAAAAAAATAAAAAAATAAAAAATAAAAAATAAAAAAATATAATTTTAAGATTTAAAAAAATTATAATTTCATAATTTTATAATTTAATGATTTTAAAATTTTAAAATTTTGCAATTTTACGATTTATAATTATCATTTTTAATTTTATATTTATATATTTTCATATTTTTATAATTTATAAAATTATAAAATTATATATTTTTTAAATATTTTATAAAAATTATATTTTTATAAAATTATATAAAAATATAAATTATAATTTTATGAAAATGTATAAAATATAAAATATATAAAATATAAATATTTAAATTATATATACTTTATATAAAAATATAAAAATATAAAAATATATTTTTATATTTTATAATTATATTTTTATAAATAAAAATATGATTTTATAAAAATACAATTTTATAAATATATGATTTTATAATTTTATAAAATATATAATTTTACAAAAATATAACTTTATAAATATTATATAAAATTATAAAACAATATAATTATAGGTAAATACAATAACAAATCCTTCAAAAATATCATATATGGTTTACAATGTATTATATAACAATATTTGAGCAGCAAGATAACTGTTACGTCATATCGGTAACAGAACAATTTAAGAGCAATACTCAATTGAAAAGTTTTAAAATTTTAAGAACTCAATAGATCATAAAAATAAAATAAAAATTAACTAAAAATTTCAAAATTTATCAGGAATCTAAAATATAACTAAGCCTAATAATTCAAAAAAAATTATTTGAAAGAACTAAATCCACACATTTATAAAAATGAAAGATTAAATTGGATGAAAATTTCGAAAAGAACTATTTTTAATTTTTAGTTAAAGTTAAGGAATCAAAACATATATAATCCAAATCGAAAAGTATTTAGGCTCTCTTCTTTTGAGTAGATGCACTGGTCAAGAGGAATGGAGAGCAAGGCATAGAGGGTGAGCACCTTGTTCTTTTTGGGTGATACAAGAGAATGACAGACGTGAAATAGATGAATTGTTAAAAAATTCCATCCCACTCGGGTTGTAGAGATTAAAGGGTGATGGATAAGAAATTATCACTTTATCCTCATTATATTTATTTTTTCCCTCTTCTACCTTCGTCATCTTTTTTCTTTTTTCACGTGTTCATAAAGTTCTATTGTTTTCTCCTTATTAGGAAAACAAAATAAAAAAAATTTATATTTAAATTAATTTTATAATTTATTTTAATCGTGTTTAATGTATGAAAAACTATTTGTATGTTTAATTTTTAATTTGTACGTAAATTTATCTTTTAATCTTAAACTATTTTGTTAATAAATTATCCAATAAAATTTTGTTTTCAAATATTTTGTTAATTATTTAATGAAGTAGTTAAAAAAATGATTTTAATTTATTGTAGTCTTTAAATTTTGATATATATTTTTTACATGTCAAATTTTTTTTTATTTTAAAATTTTTAGATAATTTAGATTCTTGATATTTACCAATTTTAGTTTTATAAAAAATATATATATATATATATATATATATATATATATATAATTTTAGTTTTTATTTGTTAATAAAATTAAAAAAAAATTATTAATAAACATCTAAAAATTTAAAAGTTAAGAATATATAATTGTATAAAATTTGAAAAAAGAAAACAAATTTATTAAAAACTGTTACCTATATTAAAAATATGTTCATATCAAATAAACCAAAAATTTTATACTTCAAAAAGTACTATTAAAACCAAGAAAATATAAGACGTAAATAAATTATTTCCCATAAACATTAATTTGGTAAATATAAAATTTAGTTTCATACCAAATAAATTTTATTATTCATTTTTTTATAAAAATATTTTTTATTATTTAACATAGTCAATAAAAATTAAATAAATTATTCTAAATCATTTATATAGCATTTTATATTACTTTCAACATTAGAAATATTTTGGTAATCTCATTTTTTTATCTATTAATTTTTTTTAATATGTCACATCACTCATTCAATCACAAATTTTCACTAATTTTACTCTCTAATTCACTCTAAAGTTACATTCTAATACCTTAAAAATAACAAAATCAATTTCACGCTCTAATCATTCCAATCTCTTTTTCTAATCCTTCGTCTCAAAAGAACACGACTTAGTATTATAATTTAAACAATTAGAGGATATCTCAAGGACTACCCTTAAAGTATTCTTACTTGTACAACCTTTAACTTATTTTATTATCTTAATAATAAGTATGAAATAGTAAAAATTAATATTATCTCATAAATTTATTTTTCATATATTTTTAAAATATAAAAATATGTTTATTTTGTTATAATTATTTATTATTTTTAACATTTAATTAAATTAATAAGTTATTAAATAATATAACATGCTTTATAAAAAGTTTTCATGAAATGTTAACCAAAATAGAATATGTAGCACAAGATAAAAGAAAGACAAAAAACTTAAAAAAATTTCATCACTTTTTCTTGAATTCAAATTTTATTTATTTACTATATTATTCTCGTATTTATCTCTCCACTTTTAAAATGCAACATTAAATTGATAGTATTGTATTAGGGCATGAGTTTTGTCCACGGGCGCGCACGTGCGACTGTAATTATTACACACCCACATTCATATACGCCATGCTCATCTCCTCTCCTGTAAAAGAAAAAAGTCAATATTAATTAAAATTAGAATATTGATATTAATAAAATAAAAAAGATACCCCAAAGAAACTTTTCACCATCTCAATTCTCAAATCAAACCCTGGGTCCCTCTCATCCCAATAACGTCATCCGTTATTTTCCCTCCCTTTCCTCAATCTTATAACGGATTTTCCCACCCTTCAAAACCTCCGTCCCCACCCTCTTCCTCAATTACTCTTTTCTCCTCCTCATTTCTTATTCTTCCCATCAATGTACAAAAACAGCGTCAAATAAATCACCTAAATTACTGCCTCATTTTCTTCTCTCCTCCTTTTTTATAAAATCAATTATTTATTTCCTTTTCAAATACAGTAATAAAACAAATAATTATGAGCTTCAAAATTTAAACACTGCTACTTCTATATGCTTCAACTGAAATTTCGAATATAATCCAATTAGTATAGAAGATAAAAAAAATAGATATTCTTTCTGTTATCTTGTTGCACGCTCTGATATTTTATTACCGTGCTAATTGATTAGTGTGAAAATTTTTAACTTAATTAATATATTAAATTTAAGTGTTAAATATTTACATAGATTTATGATTGAAATAGTCTTAATATGTGGATGATAATTATATCCTATAAAAAAATATAATAAAACGACCAAAAAAGTTAGGAAGTATTATTCTAAAATGAATATGTAATTACTGTATGATATCAGTTTTGGTTAGTACTAAAATAGAAAGATTGAGAATTCTGAATATTGGGAAGGGTGAAGTGGTAATTTAAAGTGGTGAAGTTGTTTATATATAGCTCCCGCTACGGGAATTCAGTCCTAACTCGTTCTTTCGTCACTACACGATCAAAAACAGTTTCCTTCCTCCTTCTCTTCTAACCGTAACTGGTTCCTTCTCCAATGGAAGACGAAGTTAACAGAGAACTCGACCTTCTCCCACCGTCACGCTCCGATTCCTCTCTCCTCCGCCTGCGGTCGGCGGTGTCCTCCTCCTCCACCACAGACTGCGGCGGCGCCCCGTCGCTGGACCTGCAGCTGTCGATCAGCGTGCGTCCGCCGGCGGCGATGCTGATGTGCGACGGCGTGGAGGCGCTGAAGTGGCAGGCAGCGGAGCAAATCCGGCTGGCGGCGTTGGAGAAAGCTTACGCGGAGCGTATGCGGGAGCTGACGCGGCGCGAGATGGAGATGGCGCAGTCGGAGTTCGCACGTGCGCGGCAAATGTGGGAGCGTGCAAGGGAGGAGGTAGAGCGAGCTGAGAGGATCAAGGAACGCGCGACGAGACAGGTGGATTCGACGTGCATGGAGATCACTTGCCATTCCTGTAGGCAAAGGTTCAGGCCCGCTTGATCCCACAAACACCACTCCCTTCCATCATCGCTTTCTTTTGCCTCTGTTTCCGTTTTCTGTTTCTCTAACAAACCAACCACAATAACACTTCCCTTGATGAATTAACCGTTTTTCCCTTCCTCACAATAACACTTAACTACATGCGTGTGTGTCCTCTGTAAATCGTTAATTTGATTCCATGTTTTTATTTCCAATTAGAGCAGACAGCACAATTAATACTTACGTACGCGAGTGAGGTCCCGTGAGAGGACGGAGATTGAAGACTGAGCACCCAATCCTGTTTCCTTAAATTATTTCTGCAAATCTGTTTCTTTTACCCTTTTCAGTTAAAAGGATAAATCACAGTCCAGAAATGAACCAGCGTGGTGGTAACCAGTGCCGAACCTGTAGTTTTCAACTTTTCATAAACGTCTGTTATATAATTATTGCTCTTATTACATATCTCGAGGATTGAAACCCAGTTATTACCGCAACTTCTGTGTTTCTGCTCCTAATTGAATGCACAAAAGTAATGTTGTCTAAGAAGGGCGATCTTCCCTCTAAATCATTACATTGCTGTCCATTCTATCTTATTCACCTGCGCTATAGTACAGTGCGTTACTATTGTATTGCTATTGCCATTGCCCTTTAAGGCAAAATTAACTACATTCTATATATGTTAATATCTGAGTTTGGATATGCTTAATTAATTATTGTATAAAAATATAGAGTGCTAGCTGAAACTGATCGCGAATAACGGAGTGGTGATATAAACTTGGTGAGACAAGAGCCAAGTTGGGAAGATGGATGACGATAGAACAAATGAATCGGAACAAAAAGCATAGTATAGCACCAATCACAAAGACTAGATAGCTGTATCCACTTGTATTCAACTTCTTAACTTTTGCACATCACAGACCGAACACCCACTATCCCTGTCTATTTTGGATCGGATTACTGACTAAAAGCATCAATCAGAACAGTGAACAGTAGTCCTCCTTTTCGAAGATGTTGCAAGACTGGAATTAGCTTGATATGTCGGCAACCCCTTTTTTCTCTGTACGAAAAAAAAAAAGGTTTTTAGATTAGGGAAAGTAAGGAAAGAAACACTACAATTTTTTATCTTATGAGATTTTCTATAAATATACATATCATTATCTACAATCCTGAAATCCAATTCTCAAGTTGAACTTTGCAACAAGTAATAAAGCAAGAGAGTGAATTATCGTAGTCTGCAATTGTGAAGCAACCTCTGATCTGAATAATATAACACTCAGATACGTACAGTGAAAAGGGTCAAGGGTGTCACACAATAATACAGTAGCCACTTTGATTCTATTATGAACTGAAAAAGTATCCAGTGGGCGCAAATCATAGACTTTGCGAAAAGTACGTTTGAGAAACGTTAGGGAAGGCATGAAGTCGCAATCCTGATAAGTCAAATTTGTATCTAGTCTTCCATTTATTCCCATATGATTTTATTTTATTCAGTAATAATCTAGATATTATGGGTTCATGAATTGCCTTACTAACTACTAGGGGTCTTTGTTACCAACTATTGCACGACAAGCTTCAAAAGTAAGTTACTGCCTCCGTGTCCCTTTTCTAAAACAACAATGCTATTTTCAGGTCATTTTTTTTTCAAAATAATAAAAATATTAAACATACATCCTATATTTTGATATTATGTCCCAACCTTAATTGTTCTGCCTCTTTATGGATGTTTGATTTAACAAACAAAATGGCTTCTTTTTTGCTCTAGGGTACTGAAATCAGCATTGTTTAATTCCATATTTTAGGATCAGTATCACCCGTAAACTATTTTCATCAAAATGAGATGTTTGTTTTGTTTGCAGATAGTTGCGCAACAGCCTCAATTATGAGTATATTTTTCCTTTGAAAATTCAAAATGATCGGAGAATGATGGGATATATATAATCAAAAGGGTTTCTGAAACAAAATAATTATAGTCTCCTCGTCCACGAGGAAAAGTTGGGTCCTTCTAGGTTGTTTTTGAAATTCGGAACGGGGGCAAAAACTACAATACGAACCACAGAAAAACAATAATGCTTAATTTTTGAATCCAAACTTAGATAAAACATTGATGAGCTCGGTGATGAATGATGATCAAACCGTACTCCGACATATGTCCAGCTGAATCACAGTTGCATTGTCTTATATATTTTATTTGGTTACAATCATAGAAATGCTAGAACAATCAATCAATTTCGTTCAGAAAGTCGATAGCACGGTAAAGATGTAGGACATGTTTTCCGATCCATCAAACTAGTCATCATGACAAAACCTTAACATTTGTCTTTTCAGGTTGTCCGCATATAATTGTCAAGCGATACTGTTTTGCTTGGATTGGGGAAAATTATGTGTGCATATACACGATGGTTACACATGCATGAACCATCATACACACAAGATATCTCCTTTTATTATTTCATTGTTAATATCTGGGACAACCAAATCTACATCGGCATTGCAGGGATATGCAGTGCACAGTACACAACAACCCGTACTTATGATTAGTGAATTTTTCGTAGACTGTGAGATTCATCCACCCCCGTTTTGGTGTGGATTGAGGTGCAAATAAAGGAAACCAGGTTAATAATGAATATAAGTATATATGACATTTGAGTTCAATCAACTAATAATTTGGTTTAATTATTCAGAACTACTTTAACTACTAGCTAGGAAGTTGAGAAAAATATGTAGCTACAATCCAAGCTTGTCAATTACTTTGAAGAGGAGAGGAAAATGATAATAATATAAAAATAAAAAAAGAAAATAGTGAATGTTGATGTTGTCATGTGAAGATTGAGGTTGAGCAAAGTTGATATAAAGTTGTTCCTGACATAAAGGAGAAATATTTCCAAAAATGAGGGAACCGTTTTCCATGTCTATCTAGGCAGGAAGAAGAAAAGGAAAAAAATGGAATGGAATGAGGAAGATTGTTGAATCAATCATTTAACCAATCAGGTAAAAAAGGAAGCTAGTTTTGGAAAGTATAGGAAAGTTCTGATCCTGCTAAACTAAAACGCTTGTAGAGTCACACCATGTGAGATTATTGTGGAGCACCCTTTAATATTCCATTATTGGACTTTGCGAGTATCTGCTCTACAGATGCTTGATTACCAAATTCATCAGGAAAGAGATCAACTCAAGTTCTTGTTACGCCCACGTACACATGTTGTCGTGACTTCATTTTTCTTATACAATTCATCATACAGAATAGGATCATGGGGCAGAAGAACATGATAAACAACTAAAAGCATCGCCTTCACTTTGCCCTATTAATCATACCTAAAATTTAATTATATATATATATATAGAGTATAGTTTTCCCCGTCGGTTATCAGATATCAGGTACATACTATGTATATCATCTGAGTTTCACAATTCCTTCTTCTGCCCAGAATGTCCAATTCCAATGTTGGGTGGCTGAGATTTTAAGTTGAGCAGCCATAATTTGATTATATTGATTAGATGAATCAAAAAGTTTATTAGAACAAATATATCATACTAATTACTCATTCATAAAGATTGTAAATATTTTCACCCGTGTAACATGATTATTAAGAATCGTTAATTTTTATTAGATAAATAATGTCACCCTAACTATTACCTTACATGGGGGCGAATCTGTCCTTGGCGTCTACTAATCATAGATTTTATTTTTCTTTACATATATATATATATATATATATATATAAGATCAATGTTAAATTAATTAAGGATTCAATAATCTTCCTCTTCGATTGTATATGTAACCTTTATAATAATTTAATACTTATTTGATCACTTTTAATTAAACATAAAAATAGGTATTTTGAAAATGAATGTGATATTTTGACGATGGTTATTCGAGGCTCATCAATCTCTCTTGGTTATTCAAGGCTTATTCAAGTCTAGAGAAAATAGTAAAGGTCATCAATCTCTCTTTGTATACTTGTTTTTTTTTTTTTTTTTGAGTATTATTTTGATTTTGTTTGAGATATTATATCAAACTTTGATAATGACATATTCTACTTTTTTTGTGTTTTGACTTGTGTTTTAATTTAAAGGTGAAATATGTTTTTATTCCCTGTACTTGGATGCGAAATTAGAATTCGTCTTTGTCTCAAATTTTGATATATTTTTGTTTCTAAACTTTCAAGATAAATGAATATAGTCATTTTAACCCAACATTATTGATTTTTTTTTTGACATATTAAACAATATTTCAGGTTGACATTTGAGCTTAAACATGTTAAAATGGTGTAAGCAACTTAAACGTAATCTTGAAACGTGTTTAACACGTTAACAAAATTTAACGCAATTAGGTTAAAAAAAAGTATATCTATTTATTTTTAAAATTTAACGCAATTAGGTTAAAAAAAAGTATATCTATTTATTTTTAAAATTTGTAGACTAACATGTATCAAAGTTTGGGACAATGAGGAATTCTAATTTCATGTCAAGTTTATAAACTAAAAACATATTTAATTATAGTTTTAATTGGATGTGTTTTAAAGTTTATGATCTAAGTTCATTTTCTTGCTTTGATCATGTTGCAAATTTTAATAATTTAAAATGGAGGCTTTAGTGATTTTAGTTGACTAAAAGCTATTTGAATTGGCTAAAATGAACTCGGAAGCAAACTAAAATATTTTTTTCACATTGCTTAATTAACTACCTTGATTTTGATTTACTAAAAATGACATATTGACTTTTTAATTAACAAAAATCTCAATAGTTGAAAATTGGTTATTTTTTATTTATATTTTTTTCTTTATTAAAGAATTTAATACCACTCCTTAATTTACTTTGCTTCCTCATCTTGATTTTTATTGGTTTGTGTTTTTACCACCACTTCTTCATTCACTTAGAAAGAGAAGGAAGAATTTTGGTCTAGACCTTAGAGAAGATTCTTTATACAAATTTTAAATTTGAAGGCTTTTGAAAATAAGGTTTACTTTCTTTTAGGTTAAATGTTTGACGAGTTTCTTATTTAGTTTGATTATATTTTATATCTTGCACTACATTAAATTTCACTACGTATTTGTTACATTGTTTAGTTATCTTATTTTCAAGTTTTATCTTCCCTTTAACTATTTTAATAAAACAACCAACTCTAGAAGGAAGAATTTAATAGAGCTGTAGACTATTTTTGCGCAATGCTAAACTGGATCATCTATTGTCAATCACAAATTAAGTACAAAAGTAGTCAACTATTGGGTTTAGGGTCAATCACCTTGCATTTGATGTATTGTCCTTAGATATCAGCCTAACGATTTCAAGTCCAAGTCCACCGAGTGACATTGTTAGGGTTAATCACCATGCATCTGAGATATTGTCTGCTTTGGAGTATGGTTTTCTCATGGTTTTGTTCTTAAAATGTGTCTCAAAGGGTGAAAGGATGAAGGGTAATTTAAACCGTCTTAGGTCTCAATCTCAAATTTAAAGAAAAAAACTCTCATCGAAAGTATAATTTAAGCTCACATGGAAAAACTTCAGAGAGTGAAAGTTCTACAAGATATTGATGGGTCTATAGAGGGGGTTTCACGGAGGAGATACAACACCAATGAGACTTGAGTCCAACCACATAAGGCATTGACATCACTCTCACCCCAAAATCTTAACACAATAGGTTTATGGGTCTTTATTCTTATATAGTGCTCTACTTTCTCATTTATAGCCAATGTGAGATTTAGACTCATACTTAGATTCTTAACCATCTCCCTCTCAAGGGTCAGTCCCTTCAACCACATTGGTACACTCTTCCTGCAATAGAAGCATTCTCAACCACGAGTACTTTTTTGTTGCCTTTTTTTGTACTGTCGTTTTTAACGGGACACGCTTACCTAGAATTCTTGTCAAGAAGACTTTTGATACAAGGATCATACGGCACTCGTCTGAACTGGTTTTAACCATCGGTTCTGATATCACTTGTTAGGTTTACAGAGAAGGAGGTTTCACTGGAAAGATACAATACCAATGAGCATGAGCCCAATCCATATATTGCGGTTTAAATCTTTATCGTAGTTTATTAAAATCACTTACATTTTAAAGGACGAGTTCTCGCTATTGTAACCGGTTAAAATGTAACTTTAATAGGTTAAAACTGTAATACCTACAACGTTATGTTTCATATTCTTTATAAATATAAATTAACTAAAAGTTTAACATCTACGAAATCTTTCAAAATATTTTTAGTTTTGCATTCTAAGAAACATCTTATTGGAGTTTTTCTATAATAATCATGGAATCAAGATCATAGATCAATCGGTATTTCTTTTCTTACTGGTTTCAGCTGAAATTTATCCAGGTAATCTTGCTGCATAATTTTCTTTTTCCTTTAAGTTTTATTGTTCTTGAATAGGGTTGTTAAGAGAGTTTCACACGAGAGATTGTAAGTGATCTTGTAGAGTTAAATTTTATGATGTGCTGTATTTCTTATTTTTCTTTTTTGTATGATGTTTGTAGAAATTTGAAATTAATGGATTGATTTAATGGAGATGATTAAGCAACAGGATATAAGTATCTTCAGATGTTGAACCAATATAATTCTGGGTGTTATTATCTTTTCCTTAAATGAAACGTACTCAAAAAGAAAGAAAGAAAAAAACTGTTTTTGAACTATTTGGTTGCACTGATGTGCATAATCAGTTCATTCTCAACCATGCCAATATTGATTAATTCACAAGTGTTTATTATCATTTTGCAAAATCAGCTCCTTCATTGATATACACACTATAAAACACTTTGAAAACATGATTTGGTGTAATTGTGGGATTCCCCTTGTACGTATGTATGAATATAGATATCGATCGGGTAACAATGGAAGATTCCTGAACCGGCACTTATGTTCAGTGTGTTTTCAATTGACAATGGAAGTCATTCTCTCGATGGTGCCAAGGTTACCACTTACTCCCACTAATAAAGCGGTGAGATCCTTTGTCTTTTTTTGTTTGTGTTTGTGATAGTGGGTAGGTATATATCTGTTAATCATCGGAATATGAATACACGAGTTTCTGCACTCCTTGGTGGGTAACTTCATATGGTCCTTTTCCTGTGTGTCTTTTTGTTAATTTTTTATGTTATGTCACCTGAATCATTGCTCTGGTTGCAAGATCAATGGATCTGAAGTTTTGCCTAAATTTTAGGTATCTAATTGCACGTCTTTCATGATCAAGGATTGTAGTTTTCTTCTTGAAATGTATGTTTGTACTTTTATATCTGTTTTTACTTCCTTTGATGTTTTCTGTTTTCTTCTATTATGTCTATCAAATCTGAGATGGTAGAATGCCAACACAGTTACCAGTTATTCAGCTTTATCTTTAATTGTAGATATATTGAATAGCAACTGATTAATAATGTTTAGATCTAACTACAATCAAGCAGAATAGGATTAGGGTGATCCAATTTGCCTATTCCATTATGATTACGTCTCCTTCATTGCTAAACACACGAGTTTTATTTGCTGGGAATCGCACGACTACTTTGAGAATAGAAGTGAAAACCTAATTCCTCAAGAAAATCAAGATCAACGAGTTCAAACAACAGATCCAATTGTGGGTTTGACACTACGTTTTGACCCTAAGCTTTTAAAACTAGGTCTGTGAAATTACTCTCAATTTTCCGTCATCAATTACCCCTCTTCCCTTGTCTCTTTTGCTTTTTGTTTTTGCTTTCATTCCTATAGCAATATAACCTGTATTTGCCTCACATTTATCATCATTTGAGGCACTAATTGTATATGTTTATGATAGATAGTCAGGGAGTTGAAATTGAAACAGAGTTTCTCCGGTGGCACGTTTAGGGTGAAAAAAGCTAATAGATTAGTGAGTTTAGTATATTCATATTTGTAACAGAGAAATAAAATGAAATTGAATACTATATCCCTGCCTGAACAGGGCAGAATGTTGTGGAATTTGAGAGACCTCTGATTCTGAAATGCCATAACTTCCCTTTAGAATACAACAAATTCTCATCACACAAGAACTCCCATGAAAACCATTTCTCTATGATACGATCTACATCATGTACTATTACATCTGAAGCATTCCCTGCTCTTGCTAGTACACTAGTAGTGTAAATGGACCCCATTCTGCCTGGTGATTCTGGTGAATCCCCACTGGGTCCATCCACCACCATAACATCCCACTTCTTCTCATACACCTGTAATGGTAAGTTTCCCAATGCAAGCTTGCATTTTGATTTTTGAAGGAATCTAGGATCTGGTACACACGCAGCTGGGTTCTGCCTTGCGTGCTTCAGCAGTTTGTAACCTGCTTTTGTTGGCATGTTATACTCAAATCTGTATATTTGAGTGTTGTTGGAGTTTATTCTTGCCTTGCTTATTTTATCAGGGTCATCATCGAGAAAGATGGTGCTACCAGCAGCATTCATGTTTGAGAGGGTGAGGTACTGGGGTTGAAATCCAAATATAAGAAGGTTGCATGGGGATTTAAGAGCAATGAGATCTGAAAGAACTCTGAATTCTTTTTCTGTCAGGGTGGTTGTGGTGTTGGGAGTGTGTGATGCGATTTTGTTGCAGGTGGACAAAGGTGAAGAAGAACAATTGTGCTGAGGAGCTGGAAACAAAGCAGATAACCCAGTTGAAAAGGGTGAAGTCTTGACATTGAGGCTCAGAAGTCTGAGGATTGATATGATAGAAAGGATCAAAACAAGGATGGGGATGAGTTTCTTTTTGGTGAGATTCATGCCTTTCCTTCCTTGCCAATATTTGTGAACACAACAAGTGTGATTTTCTTGTGCTCGAGATGTGAGTGAGGGAGAAAAATGAACTAGAGGTGATAGGAGAGGACGAAAATGAAGTACATCAGGGGGCATCTTAATTTTTTTCTGATGCTTCTCCTTTGAAAAAACTGCTGTTACATTACATCCTTCTCATAGCGTTGCGAGATTTTGGTGATGATAACTGTTCTTATGGTGGTCCTTTTCATCTTGTTGAGTAGGGAGGAAGGGATGACTTTGCTTCTGCTATAAGTGTCCTTTTTTCTTTTCATCCAGCTGCTGCTAGCTACCTAATTGTTGTGGTTGCAGGTTAAGCGTTAAGCTCTAGAAATTTAGCTACATGTCTCATTTAGAAAGAAAGTTCATTTCAATCATTTGTTAGGGTGCTGACATGCGTCCTTTATGTTTGGTTTGTGGTAATGTTTTCTTTTTGGATGCTTGTTTGGTGATCTTGAGTAAGCTTTAAGATGGCTAGCGGGTTGGTGAGGGGTCTCTGTTGAAATTTCAGCACTTGTGACTAAGGAGTTTTTCTCATTTCATATGAAATTATTTGAGGTTTGTGATGTGGAGCAATGATTGATTATTATTTACCCTTCCCTGGTTTAAGATTTTTCACTTACAGACTCAATGCATGTGAACTTTGGAACAATCAAGGTGAACTTCGTGGAAAATCCCAAACCAAAAACTATAGCACTGTAGACTGATATAATATAGCACCAAGATTTTGTAATTTCTATCCTCCAACATGAATTATAACCTTCTTTAAATTCTTTCTGGATACAACACAAATGTTTGAAGCTACTAATCCAAAGCAAACTATTTAGATTTTAAAAAATGTGTAATTTTACTTCAGATTTCAATTATATATTTTATTTCCTTCACTTTAATCCAAATAAACTATATATCCTAAAGAAATATTGTCAAACTTTATCAAAAAAAGAAAAAAAAAAAAGTAAAAAGTTGATAATAGAAGAGCCCCATCTGGAGCCTCAACATTTCCTTCAGATTCATTGAATTATGTACTTACACACAATAATTCACTCACTTGTTTCTTGTTTATGTCTTTAGTTATATTTTTATTAAACATAGGAGTTGGCATCTATATATATAAACGGCCAAATCACCTCTGTCTGACTTTATAAAGATCATAAATATTTATATATTGGGTTTGAAATTTTTATGTTTTCTTAATAATTTAGAAAGATTATCATTGGTATATTCTGAAGCGAGAAACTCGATGAAGACGAAATTGCCCCTAACAGTAACATATTACTTTGCCGGAAAAGAAAAATAGTGTTCTTTGTGGATTGTGCGCGCAACATTTAGCGCGAGACCAGGAATACTTTAATAATTTTCCCTTTCAATTTTCAATTCAATATTATACACCTCTCTTGTAAAAGTTTTTTTTTTTTTTTTCATATCACAATCATAACTCTATTGGCTTTCCTTTGATGAAGATTCTAAATAACTATCAGATTATAGTCTTATATATTAGTATGTTTCCCACCCTGGTTCTATTATTAAGTTAGGTAGAATTTTAGAATGCATATTTGTGATTATAAAAAGAGTGTATAATTTAAATTTATAAAGATATTACTTAATATGATGGTTCAAGTAAAACTAATATATATTTTTTCTAATTTAAAAGTGTTAAATACGTTAACCCAACTCATTCCTATGAAATAAGATGGGTTGAAGACTTTTTTTTGTTGGAACGAAAATCCTAACTCTACTCTTTTTTTAATTGAGTTAGGTTAGGTTAGGTTTGTTTGCCTACTAAATTTTTTATAAAAGTGTATTTAATAATTTTACTTGCCATAACGTTTTTCTAAATTATAATAAGACGCAATTAATAAAAGAGAAAAAAATTATAAAACTAGTAAGTATTTAAGAGATATCACGAATGACAGAAATATTAAATGTAGTTTAAGAAAAAATAAATAAAAAAAATTGATAGATTAAAGAGTTTGGGAACAAATATTAATTCAATCCAACCCACATCGAGTTAATAGTTCATATTATATAAGTTGGTTGAAATGTAAAACTCTACCTAGTCCATTCAAAAATATTATTTGAACCTACATAAAATAATAGCATGTTTGAAGATGAAAAATGATATTTTTTACACTCTTTGTTTTTAGATATAATTACTTGATAACCCTGTGATAATAGTATAATAATATAATATTTAAAAAGTATCTTTCTAATTTAAACATTTATATTGTCATATTATTATTCTATCAAGTAATAAAGTAATTATATACAAAATAAATATATCAAAATATCATTATTCATCGAAAATATATGACTTTATTAATATTAAAACATTGTTTCGAGAGAAGCAACAAATGTCTGCTATTACTTGAGTATCTGTTTGGTAGGTTGAGAATAAAAATTATAATCATCAAAATGATATTAAACTCATCAAATTAAATAATGGTTGTTTTAATGAAATTAAGAAAAAAAAAGCGTATTTCAATCCTAGTTTCACTCACAAAAAAAAAAAAAAAAAAAAAAAAATCAAAACTACATTGTTATAGCCCTCTTATTTTATTGAGTTCGACTATGTTATTTTGAAACTAGTCATGAATTAAATACGTGTTTGCTTATATGTTAATGATTAAAGTTTATTGAAGGCATGTTCACAAAAAACATGTATTAGTTAAATCCCGTTGAGTAGTTTCTTACATGTTTCCAAATCCATTATAATATACTCGCATAAAAAATCTTGAATTTCATGTGAAAGCAATATTTTAATGTGAAATGCAAACAGAAATTTGAGATTTCTCTTTCAAGACTAGGTTATAAATTATTGCCAAAAATTGTCTTATTGCCCAAAACAACACATTTTCATATGATTTTCTTTTGTTTTTTTTTTTTTTCCTTGCAACTCGTCAAATGGCTCTTTCGTTCCTAGCAAACCATGCAGACAGAGTAGCACAATTTTCAAAGGTGTTAGTTTCATCTCAAGAATCAATTTTGAACAACCGTTGAAAAAGTGATAATGGTTTTACTGTTTACCATAATCTCTAGAATCTTTTCCGTTCAGGTTTTTTTGCCGGGATTTCATCTTAATGTCTATCAGAAAGTTACTAAAGAGTCTCTTTCAAGTAGTTAACAGTTAACAAATTTTCCCAGTAATTAAGGAAAATTATAACAGTAACTCTGATATAATGCTTAGCAGAAAGATTGATTCACACAGTTCCCTTGGAATCACACATGACATGAAATGAAATTCCCCCATTATTGTCAAAAGGTCATTTTCCATCCAAAATATAAAATTCCCATTGTGACGTTGCTCTACCAATAAACACAAATGGTGGTGATGCCGTTGCCATTGGAAAGCCTCACCAAAAAACTCTCACTCATAACGTCTTCTTTACCTCAATTGATGGAGCTAAGAATCAAAGCAAGGTTGAAATTTTAATTAAGGCCTAGTCTGAAAACCCTAATAAAAAAGTATTATAACGGAGAATACTTTGCAAACCATGCCTACAGCAATAGAAGATGCCACCACCAGTTCATCATCACCTACTATCCTAGAGGGTTGCTATTGTCCTTGTCGGCTTAATCATTTTCTTTTAGCTTCTTTAATATTCGATCATTAGATTCACATCTTCAACAAGAAATGTCATATCAGTGAGTTTGGCTGGACCAGGTCCTCCTTTCAAATACGCTTTTTTCTTCATATTAGGACTCACTAGTCACTACCCTTAAACAGGTTTTCAATTAGTTTAACTTCAAAACTTCTGTTTATGGGTTTATGTTTGCTAGGAGAAGAAATTAAAAACTAACTACTCCCTTTTGCTTCTTTAAGGAGTGAATATTGCCATGGGAACAAACAGGGAGGAGCATGGAGGATCTGGGGTAAAGTTTTTGTTTCTTGTTAATTTGTTGTTGATTTTATTTCAATTGCAGAAGCTTGAATAATCCCACACCTTATGTCAGGTAACTTATCAGGAAATGGCAGAAGAAGATGAAGCCAAGGACATTCAGAATGTTTCTGTAGGACCTATACACAAATTAATAGCAGAGAATCCCAAGTCAAACAGTATGGTTATTAAAGTAAGTAGCAAATTCTCACTTTACTTGTTTCTTGTACAGACATATATATATATATTCCATGGAAAATTAACCATTGGTACCAAAACAGAAACCACATGTGGTGATTCCTCCTCATATAATAGCAGAAGCAATATCAAGGATCCGTGATATTGACATTAGATGGTCAGGTCCAATAACACAGAAAGAAATGGAATATGTTGAACAGTATGTGTTGGCAAAGTACCCTGAATATGCTGGCCTAATAGAAGGAGAAGGGAATGGCATAGACTTGTCTAGCTTTATCATCAATGAGGAGCCTTCAGAAGGCATGTCAGATGACAGGAAAAAGTCACCAAGAGGGACCTTTAGAGAACCTTTGTTTGGTAGTAATCTCCCTGAAATGGATAGGACCCAGTTGGAGGCATCAAGATTACTGGATATTCTCACCAAAAAATCCTCCTTTCCAGGGAGTTTCATCTCAATCCCAGAAATCCAAGCCCAAAACAAGGTTTTGAAGCATTGTGGGTTGCCTGATCATGAGTACCTGGTTCTCTTCACTCCAAGTTACAAGGATGCAATGATGTTGGTGGGGGAGAGCTACCCTTTTGTCAGGGGAAACTACTACATGACAATTCTTAGGGAAGAGGAAGACTATATCAGAGAATTTGCTTCTTTTAAGGAATCCAAGGTGATTCTGGCACCCAAAACTTGGTTGGATTTGAGGATAAGAGGGTCACAGCTGAGCCAAAATTTCAGGAGGAAGTGTAAGGTTAGCCTGAAAGGGTTGTTTGCTTATGAAGCAGATGTGAATGGGACAAATCATTGGGTCTCAGAGGCTCATAGGAACTACTGGCATGTTCTGCTTGATGCCTCTGCATTGGTGCTGGGAAAGGATAGGTTTTGCCTTGGCCTTCATAGGCCTGATTTCTTAGTGTGTTGTCTTGATAACACTCATTCCAATCCTTCAAGAATCACTTGCCTCTTGGTGAGAAAGAAATCTTTTGACACCTCCAATGCTTCTTCTCAGGCCAATTGATGGGTCAGAATCAGTAATAGTTGAACTGCATTGTCTTAACTTGTATCATGAACTCGGTTTAACAGTAAATTTTCATGGAGTATTCTGTAGATTCAATAAAACTTTTGACACATACAGAGAAAACCCACTATGATTGGTTCAGATGTAATTCGGTATTTGTGTTTGTGATTGATTCCTGATCGTTTGGGCGGTTTATATTTTACTAGAAGGTGAAATTGTGATCCATGCTTGGTTTTTGTGGCCGAACCATTTTCTTTTGTAATAGTTAATCTGTTTCAAAGAATTTTGGTGGCTACTATTTTAGCTTGTGGGAAAGTATTCTGGTGGTCAAATCAAATCTTATGAAACTGAGTAAAGACTGATTTGATTACCAGCTCGAAGATCTAGTAACTTAAAAAAATGGAGATGCAATTACCTTTGACATCACATCCAAGATTTTTGTGGAAAATGCAGGAATGTGTGATCGTGCTATGTCAAACATTAAAACATGAGAACAAAGAAATCTCCCTATATTATATAATTTAAAATGCGTATGATTTAATTTATAATATCTATTTTTATTTCAACTACTTCTACGAAAATTCAGCTTTATAAATATTTTAATATAAATATAAAAATATATTTAATTATTATTTAGATTTAGGAAATTATGATTGATATATTGTAAATATTTAATATTTTATTACATTTTGTTCTCTATATATAGAATACATTAATAAAATAAAATAAAAAGTTTTTCCATACAACATACCTCATATTTTTTTATATATGTTCAATTTATTAGGCTTCTAGGATGAAAGAAAATTTCTCACAAGTCGTTATTCCACATTTTAATAGTGAAAACTATGATATATGAATAGGAAAAATGCAAACTTGTCTAGAGGAATTAGATTTATGGAAAGTTATGGAGGAAGATAATGATTGTTTGAAAATTCCACCATGATCCAATTCAAAATGCAAAAGGAAGAAATGACAAAGAAGGCAAAGGCAAAGTCGTGCTTGTTTGCATGTGTTTCACAAATGATCCTAATCAAGATCATGATCCTAAAGTCACCTAAAGAAATTTGGAAGAAAAATATGAAGGGAACTAGAAGATTCAATGTATGAAATGATTAAACTTGGAGTTTGAACTATAAAAGATGAAATAGTATGAGACCATTAAGGGATGCTCAAAAAAATGGTTGGGTATTGCTTTCAAGATAAAATTGTTGGAAAAGGAAATTCAAAATGTGAAAATTCTAGTGACAAATGTCGGAGAAATATAAACCATCTACATATATGATCCAAACTTAATTAGGATGCAAACTTATGGAATTTTAAGAGTCATATAATTATAATATGAAATATGAGGGCCACATAATTATAGTATGGAATATTATGGATGTTAAAAATTTTATGGGTTATAAAATTGTGAGAGACATGAGATATATGATAAATATAACAGATATGTTATATCGCGGAACTTGTTATTTTATTCATATATTCTATATATACAACAAAATCTAACAGAATATAAAATATTTACAACATCTCAATATTGATGTGCTAATTCTAAAATAATAACTAATTTATAAAATTAAAATATATTTTTAAAAGCATAAATATTTGCTAAAAACTAATTTAAATAAAAAATATATTAAGTAAATATTCTCAAGAATGGATTATATAATAAACCCTTTATTTTCTACAAAAGCAACTGAAAAAATAATTTGCTTTAATGCAAAAGATGAGCATAGGCACCAAATGTGACAACCAATACTTAAGTCTAAATGATTGTCAATGCTTGGAGATTATTGCTTTGTTGGAGCAATTCAAAACGTAGTCCAGACCAAGTATTACTCAAAGAATGAAAGTCATTAAAAGAGATCGAGCAAGTCATGAATGAGGTCGTCTTACATGGGTCTGTTTTTTTCCAATGATAGTAAAGTTGAAATTGGTCTGGACGAAGTTGAAGTTGACTAACATAATGTTATCTTCAAGTCATTAGAAGGTATTATGAACCTTGATGTCGATATGAGCAAGTACCTTATTTATCATCGAGTTAGTTAAATCAAGCTAAGGGTGCGTTTTTCATCCTTTGTCGTATTTCACAAAATGGTCAATGGAAAATAGTCATCAAATGACTTTACGTGATTTTTTTTAACATAAAGCCACAATATTATTGATCCAAGAATTTTTCTTTTCCAAATGCGGATTTAGATGAAATGCAGACTTAAATAAGTGCGGACTTAAATGAATGTCTACTGTATTCTTTTGTTAGAAAAGATATGCAAATACCAAGATCCTCAAAAAGATATCAAGATTTATTACTAATTTTTCATATTTCATGGAATTTTTCTTGCAAATTTGTTATAAAATTTTGCAAGAAAAGAATTTTTTTCATTTTTCTAAAAGTTCTAATTGGTAGGTAATTCATTCATTCATAATTATTTCTTACAAAATTATAAAATTTGCAAGTATTTCCTACAAAAATTTATGTGAAAAATGTTTTGTACAAAATATTTTGCAAAAACATTGATAGCAATTTGTTGCAAATATCATTAAAAGATTTGTAAGTATTTTCTACAAAAAAAATCAAAATAAAATTGACAAGAAATATTTATTTTTTAGTAGTGATTGTAGATGATGAATTAAAGGATGAAGTACTTCTTACAACATCATATGTTTGTTGGAAAGATCTCAAAAAAATAACAGTAACCAAGCGCGGAAGCAAAACCAGATCAAATCTTCTCTAAATAAATAATATGCAAAATAATAAAATGCATAAAATAGAAAAGGGAGGAACCAACAAACACCAAAACTTTTGACGTAGAAAAATCTCAATTGGGAGGAAGAACTTACGGGACCTTGTCCAGTCAAAACTTCCACTAATAAAAATCAATGGGTACACCACAAGTTCTCTTGGAGATTCTAAGGATCAACATAGCATTATTCTCTTCACCGACAAGATGGATAACAAATCCCAATGGTTATTTTAGATAAACAATAGAGTGAGCCCCAATATATGAGAAAAGAAATAAAAAAAATTTCTCCAAGGTAGCTTCTCTGCACAGACTTACACAGAATAAACTGGTTGCTCTTTTCTTCTTCTTGACTCTCTCTGATGGCTTCTCACTAGAGACAATCACAACTTCTTTCTCTCTATCTCACTCTATTTTTCTCTCATCTCAAACTTGACGCAAGGGTTGCATATTTAAATTGCATAATAAGTCGAGAGTCCATCAAACAATATCTCCTTCTATTTTTCTTAATTAAATCAGTGTGGACCTAATAAATTGGTGACCCACCTGACAATGTTACCGCTAACAAATCTACAAAATGTTGGATTATAAATAGTGGTTATACAAACCATGACTCATGATGGAGCATTTTTCAAATAGCTCAATAAATCAGATATTTTAAAAGTAAGTATTGTGAATGGAGAATAACTTATTGTGAAAGGTATAAGAACATCATTGTTAAAACTAATTCATGTGTCATATTGTGAAAGGTACAAGAACAATTGTTGTTAAAATTATTCTACAAGATATATATGCATTTGAAAAAGTATTTATTATTTTATATAATTAAGAATGTCAATTGATTTATCATTTTCCAAACTTAAAATTCCTCTTAAGATATTTAATTTTGAAAATAAATTAAATCCATGAATATTTAACAAATTATCATGTTTTAAAGATTTTTCAAGGTTTAAGCATTTTTCTTTAAAAAATGTATAATCTAGTGGCTTTAATTTTTTAAACACTAATTAAAAAATTAAAAATATCTTCATATATTTTAAATTGTTCAAATTTATTCATACTTCATTTTTGTGATGCAATTAAAGCCTCAATTCTTCTCTTCTTTTAAATTTTTGAATAACTTGATTCAAAATTTGTACTTGACATATCTAGATATTTTTATATAGAATAAAAAATTATAATATATAAAACACTACTAAAGATAAATATATAAAATGAATAAATTAAAACGATAAAACCTGATTCTAGTTGTTGATAGTAGACTTATAGTATCTTAAAATTTTAAGTCTCTTTTTCGTTCTCAAGTCTCAACTTTTTCACAAACTTGCAGATTTATTTATTTTAAGATTAATCATTAATAAAAATAATTATTACTGGTAATAAATCTTTTTTCCATAAACTTGAATTATCTTTCTACAAAAAATTCAACTTTGAATTATGCTCCAATTAATCTACTATCCACCAAAAGATTAAACCATAATCTAATTAATAGTTTGTAGAAAAATTCACTTCCTCATCAAAATATGGAAAGAAAAACTCAATCCGAAAATTGGAAAGTACCAAAAAAACAAAATTAGACAAAAGACATACATTTCTAATTCTAATATAAATCCAAAATAGAATAAAAATAATAATACAAATATAAAGAAAATACATACTAAAAAAATGAGATGAAAAAATTGATATACACAATTTAAAGAATATAATATATCAAAACCCTGAAAAAAACTATTAAAAGAGAAGAAAGTTAAGAGACAAGAAAATTCATATAAAAATAAAAAAAGAAAATAAAATTTAACTGAATTATAAGAAAACAAAAATAATTAATCATTCTCAAACCCTAAACCTTAAACAAAATCATAACTTATTAAAAAAATATGTTAAATCATTAATTATCATTTTTATTACCAATAAAAAATTTATAGATAATAATTTAATTAAATTTTATTCTTAAAAATAAACTTATAAAAATTTAATAAAACTAATAATAAAATACTTTTTTAAAAATATTTATTTTAAATATAATTTTATAATTAATTTAATAGAAACATATTATTTTGAGATTTTTTTCTTATTGAAGCTTCTCTATTTACTTAAAACTAGTAAAATTCTTTTTGAAACCTTTTTTTTAACCTAAAGTGATTTGTTTCTTAACCTAAAGTGAATTCATAAAACTTTTTTATTTAAATCATAAAATAATAAATCTACTCGCCCTATGGTTGACTAAAATTTCGTTTTCTTACGGAACACTACATTTAATATTTTCTTCACAAACATAAAATAAACCAAACATGTACATATTCAGAAACTCGTAATAGACATATAACCACTCATCATTATCAGTAATAAAAACTGATGTCAAAGCCTAAACTCTTCGAATTTCTCCCATAATATTTGTGCCAAGAGACATTATGAACTACATTTGGAATGTGTAAAACTACAACCACGCCACCAATATCAGATGAAAGCAAAACCATAATTGGAACTTCTGAACTGTCATGTGATTCAGCAAAAACAGGAGCTGCAAATTTTCAAAGACCAAAAGTTCTTCCTCCAATTCAGCTTGTAGCCACACATTATTTTGGTCTTGTTCTTCAGCAATAGAATCAACAACCAATCGAGATCGTGGTAAATAACCCAACACTTGCAACAGCCTCAATTTGAATTCAGAAAATCAGTGACTAAGAAAGTGGTAGGTTGAACCGACCGTTATCAAATGGTACACCAGACATACTTATGTTTATAAAAGACAGTGTACTCTCAAGAACAGTGATGATAAAAAATATTTAAAAAATGAACCAAACTGCCTTGAGATGATTATTTACGGTATACAATGAGCAGATATACATAACCAGAAAGAAGCCACTCAAAACGAAGAATAATCAAAACAACTATCACTACGAGAGTATGCATCAGCAGCAACTACAATAAAGGCTTGTATTGGATTATATAAACAAGTTGTGCCTAATATACTGTGAACCAAAAGATATGCAATTTCCCCAGCAGGCTGCTAGAACTTTTCTGACTAAACTTCGTCTTGACCATGACTGGTACTTTTCAAGATATTGTACTTGCAGAGGGGGCAAGTAGCATTGATATGCAGCCATTTGTCCACACAGGAACAGTGAAAATGGTGGCCACAAGGAAGTTGCCTAAGTTCAACCCCATCATCATAAGCAGAAAGACAGATGCAACATTCCTACAGTTTGCAAACCAAAATTTTTCAGATTAGCCGCACAACAGAGGGTGTAATCAGTTTTTCTAACGCAAACTATTAATCTCATCAAAATTATCTCCCATTTTCTGGAACCACTTTGTCGAAAAATTAGATTGAAAAGCAAGGCCAAAACGGAAGAGATGGAAGGCGGAATAAATACATAACGGATTCTCCGATCTGGGAATGTGTTCACAAAACAACTGTGCTATGGCTTATAACAAGGCCATTGTTTTGGAACAAACATGGATTTCCCTTTGAAATATATTGAAAAAGACAGACAGAACAAAAAGAATACAAGGGAAAGGGAGAAAAAGGCCAAGCCAACGAATAACAAAAAAGAACAGCATACCGCATCCTCGTCAGAAAGAACATGTTCAATGGGAGAATCAGTATCGCATTCAGTCATTATTCCTCCAGCAGTTCCTTGTGTATTCCCATCAAGTTTCTCATTAGTTTCAGTTCTCTGGAACTTGAATTTTGACAATTGCTCAATATCTTCTTTTGATGCCCCTTCCTGCTTTTTCGTAATCCCGAACAAATGAGAAAAAAGAGATTAGACAAGGAACAGTACAATTACTAGATTACAACAATTATCACAATTAAATACTCAAGAATCAATAATATATTCACAATGCACCAAGTTGTAGGAAAGTAATCATATGACAAATTTCACTCCTCACAAATCCTAAAAGGCCAACAATGTCAACCTGAATGAAGCACACAAATCACAGGATAAAATGTTATCTAAAAAAAATATATATACAGGACGTGCCATTTTGTTGTGAGTATATGATGTTATAATTCACTTCATCTTCAACACTAAAAAGTCTCAGGGACATTCATTTAACAGTCTCCATTTACTCATCACAGTTGGTAAAACCAACTTTCATATCATACATATGCAAGTATCAAAAATTAGTTCCACCTCATCAAAAGTCACTTTTGCGTGACAAGCTTCAGAGTTTATCGCAATATTTCTCGTACTTGTACTAAACATTGATTCCTTCAATGGTTACCCAGTGTATTTATTATGATAGAAAAACATTTCCTTTCATCGTATATGTATTCACAAGACTGTTTTATTTTATTCAGAAAGGCAAAACGTAGTAAGTAAAAGAGACAAAAATTAGTGTCTAGAAGATCAGGTAAGAGACACAACTGAGTCAAATAGCATTATCAACCTAAAAATACTCTGGGTTAGCCTAGGTTATTCACCTTAAACAGTAGAACAAACAAAATACTTCCTTTGTAACAATTCATGGGACTCGCTGAATACAAGGTATAATAGATCAATCTTTATCCATCCCAATCATATTCCATTCCAAATTTCTGCTAAGAATCTTATACACTACAAGTCCTATTAAAGTCGCACCACAACTAGCAACAATAATGAAAATTAAAAATTTCACATATTTTGCCCGCACAAGACAGCTTTTCCTTCACATCCAACACGGTTTGATCCACAAAAAATAGATCCTACAAGCTAACATATGTGTCTCTTTCTACCAAATGGCAAGTCTATATTTATTCTGAGTGCATCCCTCCATTTCATTTAGCTTCAATAAATTCAAAAACTCAAACATTTGGAGCCACAAATATCACCAATTTTCTTTAAAGACTCGGCAGATAAATGTGGATAAGTAGAGGGAAATTTAAGGACACGAACACTTGAGGCGCTAGATTCATACATCCATACTAACTCATACAAGAACCAGTAATGACACCATAATGTACCTGGTCTGCAACTGCATACAGGAGTGCAATGATACATGGTAGACAACAGCAAACAGCTATACCAATGATGCATGCTAGTGCAATGCAGAAAACGACAAAGAAAACATCAAAACCCAGGAAGGCTATACATAACCTGCAAAGCAAGTAGAATTTGTCAACGGTAATCAAGTAAAATAACTGTAGGTTTTCCAAAAAGGAAAATAAATTACACATAAATACAGTTACAGAAGTATGAGCAAGTTGCACAAGCACGAGTCAGATACAGGACAAGAGAGAGAGAGAGAGAGAGAGAGAGAGAGAGAGAAACAAACCAGTAAAGCAGAGGAGAATGTTGGACCAAAGCTTCACTGTCAGCTGATATCCAGTAGAATCCAACAACCCACCAAATGAAAGAAAACATTGTGTTGGCTGATTCCAAATGCTTGGCCATACTGTTTGGGTAAAATGATGAATGAATCAATAATTGATCGTACTATTTCCCGATCTAAATAAATATTGGACATTGTATTACTTTTCCAACCCTTAGCTTCTGATTATTTTGAAGAGATGAAACATATGCACAGAAAATGGAAAAAAAAATGCAACAAACTGACCCACATATAACTTTGTTGGAAATTATATCAGGCGAATAGAGAATTTTTCCCTAATCATCCATCATTAAGATTTCCAGACTTAGCCACCATACTACTGTGCTAAAAAATCATGTGTTACTAATTTGTCTATACTTAAAACATACACATTTACACCCCTGTTTTAAGAGAGTGAATAGAAAATAACTTTACTATCTAACAATTCAGCCAATTATTAGATGAGAGAGCCTTTTATATCACCTATTCCTACAAAGTTACATCATCCGTTTCACTCGCTCAAAGCAATTTGAGAGAGATTTTAGAGATCCCAGAGTATTACAAAAGTTGGAAAATCAGAGCATTTGATATATTTTGAACTGACAAAATTCTTTTTTTAACTAAGCATCGAGAAACCCAAAATCTCCCCGCGGTTTCTCTGAAGCATGAAGTGAAGGTTTGGCAGAGTTTTCAATTAAACCACGTATCTCTGAAATTTAAATTAGTTAAACGACTTTCAGTTACATCATAGCAAACACTTAAAAGCATGCTGGTTCCTTAAATTCATTTGGCAAACTCAATTCATTATAGTCCAGCGCTATAGTAATAAATGCATATGAGATGTAAAAAGAAGGGAAAAGTACTCATAAATTCAAAGCGCAACCTTGGTTACTGATAAGAAATTTACCTTATACCATCGTCCTCGAGCTGCGGCAACGACACGTAGTGTCCAGAGCCTTCCATCGAAGCCGAACTCAAATCCCCGCTGCCGCCAACAGCAACGGCGGCGCTGGACTGTTCACGGCGGCGCTGCCGCCTCCGGTACTCAAAGCACACACACGCGACGTGAAGAACGCACTGCATAGCGTAGCCTACTATCCACAACCTCAGGGGCATATTCGGATTCTCGTCGCGACTAAGAATCAAGACGGTGGCGGCCGCGGCGACGAACGCGAAGTTCCAGAGAATATCCAAGACTACAACGGGCTTCGAATAGGCCCAATCGCTCTGTCTTTCTTCCAATTGCTCCGCCGCCGCCTCCCGCACGACCATCGACGGCTCGCGCATCAATCGGCGGCCGCTCGCCTGCCTCAGGAAGCGTGCCGCCTCGCGTAGGCTGGGGCGGCGGAGGAGACGGCGGCCGGAGTTAGAGTCGTCGGAAGAAGCGCCGAGGAACGGCGTGGGATCGGCGCCTTCCTCGGAAGAATGGTTAGGTGACCTTGTGGTGGCCATGTGAGGCGCTTTAGGACATCTGAATCTGAATCTTGCTGGGATTGCTGGGACAGTGTCAGAAGAACAAGGGATTCCAGAAATCAACGATTCAACGGGGGTGAATATGGAAATACCTATTATCTGAAATCGGAAATTAAATCATCATTATTTTTCTCTGAGTTCAATGAGGAGATATCACAACGGTGCCGTTTTGATCTTCGTCACGCGCATTCGTCTTTTACCCGCTGAAACATAACAAATTCGGCTTTTATTTCTTTTTTTACGAGGGAATTTCTTGAAACTTCTCAAGTCTCAAATGTCGGCGTCGTTTTGTTTAATTAATAGATAAATATGGCAGTTGTTTGGTAGAAGAGAAGAGTGAAAATAGAAGAAAAATAAATAAATAAAGATATTTAATAATAGAAAAATCTATTTTATGAAATTTATTTCTTTTAGGATTTTATTTTCTATAGGAGTAAGTTTGACAGTTTTGTTTTATAAACTTCTCTGTTTCCATGTAATTATCATGAAAATACTTGATAAAATCCACATACTTTTCTATAAAACTCGTCATCTTTCTTTATGACTAAAGTTACACTTTCATTCCTTTTTTTATAAAATTTGTTATCATAAAGTATTCACACTCATATTTGTTACTACTTTCCAGTTTCGCATTTATTCTTTTTTTCTTATTATAAATCTTTCATAGTTTCTGCTTTTATCTATGTACTGGATTGATGCCGTGTTGTATCCATAAAAAAATAATTTAAACATAATGGTATAAATTATATTTAATGTACAATCATTATAGATTTTAAAATATTTCATGGTAAATCTTATTAAAATATGATAAATTAAGAATACTTCGATGTTATAAATTAATATGTAATATTTGTTTCGAGTCATTCAGTACACTTTCATATGAAATTTGATATTTAAAAGCATGAATTCTTATATTGTTTACTCATAACATGGTCTTAGAATAACTTCAAGACTTCAAGTTGATATTGTTTGAAGTCAAGAAAATAAAACTATCATTGTACAGCAAACAATATATATAATATGTATCCTTAAACGTTATTGTTGTAGTATTTTGAAAATGTTGACAACCCTTATTAAGTGGAAGTGGTAATTAATACTAATTTTTTATTATTGATGAAAATATTTTATTAAAAATATAAAAGAATATGAAAAAAAAATATCATTAATCTAAATATCAATCATTACTATTGTTAACCCTTATTAAGTGGAAGTGGTAATTAATACTAATTTTTTATTATTGATGAAAATATTTGATTAAAAATATAAAAGAATATGAAAAAAAAAATCATGAATCTAAATATCAATATTACTATTGTTAAGAGGTAAATTTTAAGTCAAAGTAACAACAGTGGAATAAAAACAAATGTTCAAAAAACAATAAATTTTTTAATAGCAAGTAATACAATAGATCAGACAAATAAATCTTATCAAGATAACTCATAGTTCTGATATTATGTTAAGAAATGAACTTTAAACATAACTTAATCCTATAAATCTGACTTGTAAAATAAAGTTAGCATCCATATATATAGTATAAAATCGTCTTATTTTTAACCAACATAAAACTTTTAACAACATTTTTTTTTATAAAAAATCATTATTTTGATTCATAATAAATAAAACTACTAACAATGAAAAAGAAATACAAGTAGTCAAACTTATACATTTGTCTCATAAAATAACTTGGGAGTGTTTAATCCAGAAAAGTATGGCCATGATGATTAATGACACCTATTATGAAGAATTTGAGCAAAAGATTATTATTCGACAAAGATTAATAAAGTAGTGTTTAGTTATTCTGGAAGCTAATAATCAGTGGATAATATGTTTTCTTACATGAATGTAAACCGGGTCTTAACATCGAGAATAAATTTGAATGAGGTGTACCTTGGATATTAAACTCTATTGTGTAATGATTATTAATAGAAACTAATTTATATGTTAACTTAATCTCTTTTTTGGTGATTATTTTGGATATCACTTTTCATAACTAATAAAATTATATATTAATTTTGATGGGACAAATTATATATTTTGGATTAGAATTATTAATATGGAGATTATTTTTCAATTAGCTAATTTGTTTTGCAGAATCAAAGTAATTAAACAGCAAATTAATTAATTTCAAATTAAACAATTAAAGTATGGATTATGGACACTAATTTTCTAACTATCCAATTTAACTATACATTAATTCACAATTAAGTAATTTTATAAAATCCAATTAGTCTGACCTAATAAAATAGTACTATTTTAACATAGACAATAACAACTTATCATACACTCATCTCACATACATCACTGAGTGAGCACTTATGGATATGGATGACTAATGATTTCATAGCTGTTGATATTATTTGCATCCAAAATAATTTTGAAGGAAAATTTGTGACTTGAAATAGGTAATGCTTCACTTTTTAACTTGGGTATAAGACCAGAATAAATACATGCATATTTGTCTCATTTCAATCTTCTTGTACATCTCATTATCATGTTCATCAGTTATGTGTTTATTTTTATTTAATTTGAATTTAATAACTCAATTTTATATATACATTTCATTATTTTTATCATTTTATATCATTACTTTTAATTTTATCAAATTGTTATTTAATATTTTATAATTATAATTTATTTTCATATTTGATATTAAAGAAAATCATATATTTTCTTATATTAAATATTTGATGATGTAATATCTTTTTAATATAGTTTTTTGTAAAAAATATTATTTTGTTAATATTTATAATAGTAAAAGAACAATACATAGGTTGATACGAACACACTTTTTTTTAAATGAAAATAAAATAAAATATTATTTTAGTTGAATATAAAAATAAAAATAAAGAAAAAATTAAATTTTCACTAAAAAATAAAGATAAAATGTTCAAAATTCCCTTGTTATTAATTCTATCACAGTAATGAAAATGTAGTTTGCAAGTGGAATGGACACGGTATATAATAATAAAATGACTTTTTATTATTAAATTTTGATAATTTTTTATTATAATTTTAGGTGTTATTTTTTAAGTAATTTTTTATTTTATTTTTAATATTTTGAATTTATTTATAAATTATAAAAAAATTATCAAAATTTAGTATTAAAAGGATCATCATCCTATATAATATATTCTTAAATAAAACATACTTTATTCCTTTTCCTTTTACATTAATATTCTATTGTTATTTATTATATTTTTTCTTGAATCCATCACACTAAATTGCAAACAGTGTCTTTATCACTCTTGGTCAACAACTTTTTACTCAGTCACTCTACATTTATATTGTGCTTAAAGTGACATAATAATATCTTTGTTCTTTTAACCTTATCATTAAGCTCCTATTTCAACCAAATTGTGTCATATTTCATTTTTATGTATTTATGTAAATCTTTATGTCGATAAAGTACACCTGTTACTCTGCTATCAAATAAAATAGTGCACAACTTACATCACCGATATTTTTTCTTTATGTTACTCTCCTTCTGCAACACCACTTTTACAATTGCAACGTATCATCGATGATACTCATTTTGCACCGCTAAAACAATCATGTATAATAATTCTATTAACTATTTCAAATATAACCTTAAAAAGCAACTTTTAAATCTTTTTTAAAAATATATTTTTAGATTTTAAATTTTGTGGTGAAGTTCATTTATATTCTAAAATTTCATATAGTTTAATTCAAAATAGATATAATTTGTATAATTCAACAACTTTAATCTTTTAGGTTTATTAAACAATATTGAAGATTTATATTGTTATTTGAGTCAGAACTAGACAAACACATTTGAGTTATGAAAGTTATATATATTCATTAAAATTTTAGAAATCAAATTATATTAAAAAAAAAATTTATATTAAAATTCATAATTAAAAATATATTTAACATTTTTTAATTAAATAATATTGTAAAATTCTTTAGATCCGTATTTTAAGTCTTACGTTTGCAAGGAATCTATTATAATTATTATCTTTATTATTGTAAATTTTAATTTATAAAGTTTTTATGATGAAAAATTAAATATAGAAAACATTATATATGGACAAAAAGAAAGCAAAACTGAATACATAAATACTAAAACAAATAATTTTAAAGCAAAGAAGTAAATTATAATTTTGTATAAGTATATAAAAAAATAAACATGTAAGCTATGTTTTTAGAAAAAAAATATTCCTTTGGGATTTTCCCTCACACAAATCAATCCCTGGCATGGGATTTTCCCTCTAAAACTGGGACACATTTCTTCAAAGTTTGAAGGGGTTTGGGATATAGGGTTTTGAGGGTTTTCTCTTCTCATTTGCAACCGTAAACTGAAATCCTTGTTTATTGGTGGCGAAGCATGTCATCGTCTTCCTCAAGCAACATCTATGACATGCCATGGGTAGAGAAGTATCGTCCCAGCAAGATCGCTGATATCGTCGGCAACGAGGACGCTGTCTCCAGATTGCAAGTCATTGCTCGCGATGGCAACATGCCCAATCTCATCTTATCAGTGAGTTTTTTTCTTTCATTACGCTTCTTGAACTGACTTCTTACATTGACGCTTTCCCTTTCTCGCTCTTTCATTCTATGTCTCATCTTAGGGTCCTCCTGGGACCGGAAAAACCACTAGCATACTAGCCCTCGCTAACGAGCTTATCGGGCCAAATTGCAAGGAAGGTGTTCTTGAACTTAATGCTTCTGATGATAGGTTTGTTTAGTGATTTCACATTTCGCTTCCCTGATTGCAACACGTTTTATCTTTTTTTCTTTTTCAAATTATCCTTTTCCTTCTTGTTGCAGAGGAATTGATGTTGTGAGGAACAAGATCAAGATGTTTGCTCAGAAGAAAGTGACCCTCCCCCCTGGGAGGCACAAGATTGTAATACTGGATGAAGCTGATAGGTGAGTTTTGATGATAGTCTAATTTAAGTCCAATTGATACCAATTTTTGCATGTTTCAACACCAACACTATGTTCGCCCTTGTGAAACTTACCCGGGATTGCTTGAACGGAGGTGTGAGTTTGTTGGAGTCCTGCATTGATTGTAAATGGATAAGAAAAGTTGTGAGTTGGTGTCTTAATTTTTTAGTGTCAAATCTCTCCATTTTCCATGCATGAAACAGTTCAATAAGTGGTATCGGAGCCATTGGTTCATCATCATATGGACTGACTTATATGAGTATAATATAAAGTAGGCGAATAATTTTGAATTATGGACCTTTGTATCGACAGACATATCCCATTTTGGTAAGCAATTGTACAAGTAAGAGAGATTGTTGGAGTCAAGTGTGACAAGAGACCAACAGATCTATTGTTTTAATACACAAATTTGATTATAAAAAATGAAAATGTGGGGGAAGATTACAGATTACACTAATAATAATCAGTTAGGTTTTTTAATAGAAATTGGTTATGGGAAAGGGCGGTGGACATTTTTGCATTTGTAACATGATAATGAAGAAATTTGTCTGCTCTTATTCTGTTTGCCCTCTAATTTTGTTCATTTTTTCAATTCAGTATGACCACAGGGGCACAACAAGCATTGAGGAGGACGATGGAGATATATTCTAACTCTACTCGTTTTGCTCTTGCTTGCAATACCTCGGCTAAGATTATTGAGCCCATTCAGAGTAGATGTGCCATAGTGCGGTTTTCACGATTGTCTGATCAAGAGATACTTGGTCGACTCATGATTGTGGTTCAAGCCGAGAAGGTACCTCAAAATTCATTCTGCCTTCAACTATCATAAGACATGCTTGTAGTATTCCTACTTGTGACAGGAGCATAGGTTTGACTATCTGTCATTATTGGAAATGTCACAGTTTATGAATAATAATACAATCACCACTGTCATCTTCTGTTTCTTTATAATTATTTTTTGGTGTCAAAAGCGGGGTTCTTGATTTAGAAGAAATTTCTTTTCTGTTTTGTTTCTCTTTGCTTGTTTTCTTTTCTAAGTTAAGCTTTTTTTTTTGCACAAGTCTATCTTGTCTTTTGATTGTTTGTATATGTATCCATCGTTTTAACTTTGATTCTTTGACCTGTTTAGTGTTTCTCAACTATTGATTTGCATTCCTTCCTTTCTGGGAAATTTTCATCCTGTATTGTATAATGATTATTGATGCATAGTTGGGAAGAAAGTGAAAAGAAAAGAATTTGGAAGCTTTGTTGATTAGGATTATTGTATGTATTTGCTGCACACTGTTAACTAAGAACGATGATCTTAAATATTTGATCACTTGCTTTTGCTGTCGTTATGTGATATAGTAGTGAAAGGGTTGCAAAAAATTTATGGCAACTAAATCTTATAGGGACATGTGCATGCATTCTTAGTTTTTTTATAAGGCGGCCTAATATACTACGCTTCCACCATTTTGATTATAAAACTGTTGTTATTTGCCACAATTATTGATGGTTGACGGGCATCGCATAATATATAGCTTAAGCAGGGTTGCAATGACAAGAATAATACATATACGTTTTAGTAACTACTGTTGTTATATTTCATTGTTTTCTTTTATTTCTAAATTTATTATTAGTCTCACTAATGAGACCTGTTAGAGTGTTTCGTCATAGCTGCCATGAGCCACCATGAGATCAGTACCATGCCATAACATTGTGCATCACCATGGCTGCTATTTGATAATACTGGTTGCCATCTATTTTGGCTTCGATAGTATTGATGAAATGTATAACTGAGTCGTGCTCTTGTTGAAGGTTCCCTACGTTCCTGAAGGACTTGAAGCCATCATTTTCACTGCCGATGGTGATATGAGGCAGGCATTGAATAACTTGCAAGCAACATACAGTGGGTTCCAATTTGTTAACCAAGCAAATGTTTTTAAGGTTAGAATCAACTATGATTTGTATTTTCCACAGTTTGTCATTGGTTTTGTTGAAATCTATGGTTGGTTTCAGGTTTGTGACCAGCCACATCCACTGCATGTGAAGAATATGGTGCGTAATGTGATTGAAGGGAACTTTGATGAGGCTTGTTCGGGCCTCAAGCAACTATATGATTTAGGATATTCTCCCACTGATATCATCACGACCCTTTTTCGTATCATAAAAAGCTATGATATGGCTGAGTATCTGAAATTGGAATTCATGAAGGTAGCTACTAATCTATTCGCTTATACACACACACACACTCACACGTGCATAAAGTATCTGACTGACACAGTCTTCAAATTGCAGGAAACTGGGTTTGCTCATATGAGAATTTGTGATGGTGTTGGATCTTATCTTCAATTGTGTGGTTTATTGGCTAAGCTTTCCCTAGTTCGAGAGACGGCTAAAGCTGTATGAGCTTGTCTCGAGTGCAACTGAGTTGTCACGGTTTTCATATTTCCGATAGTGTAAAATGTTCTAATGATGTACCCATATTTTCTTATGTTCAGATGCCAATTGATACATCAATGTATCAATTGATGTATCAATTGATACATTGATAAAATGTTTTTAGCTTGGATGAACTGTGTTACCTTTGAACATGTTTTATCTGTATAGAGTTCTTATTTATGACATCAATGGTAAAAGAATGTGGGGGTTAGTTACTTTTAACAATGGGTTTGTGGGAAGGGAAAAAGAAGGAACAGCGTTTGTTGCAGTCAATAAATCTGTACTGTTAGATTAATTCAAAGCTTTATGCTATGCCACATCTATACTTAGATCTAATAACTAGTACCTACAAATGTTTAGGTTTGACACATAAATTTCCCTCCCACTTTCATCAACATGGCTTGTTCATCACATCTGAAAGAGACACTGGAGTCTCCCTAATCCAAAGGACCTGAAAGTTATATGTAGAAATACAATACTCCACCAAATATATAAAAGAAACTGGAAGACCAATATCATGAGGGGTGTCCACAACAAAATCCCATTTTAACAAATGGTAAGATTTTTCTACATCCACATATATCGCAATCCAACCCAACATTCCCTTTCTTATTTTTCACAGAGCATGTTTATCTCATCAGTTGGTAGTTTAGGGAAAGCACATTGCATACAAAATGCTGAATAAGGAATGTCCATAGTAAAAATAGTAGTTTTATATTTGTATTTTTGTTCCCATGGAAAGAAAAGCACCAATCGTATTGGTTTGTATCCGTTGGAGTTGATTTTTGTACACCTACAATTGTGAGTAAACATAAGTAGTAAGTAAACTAGACTTCAATTACATCGAGTCCAGGGTAAATATAATAAAAATAAACTAATAAGAACAGTAATAAACATAATAAAATATTAAAATAATAATGAGAATAAATTAATAATAATAATAACTACAATAATATTAACAATAAAATAAAATTGTAAAATAACTTTGAATTCTCTAATTTTCTTATTGTGTTGTTTCTTTAATGGGTGAATTACACTAATTTTAATATCTTAAAATATATTAAAATATTTTAAAACATTAAAACATTAAAATTAACCTAATTTGGAGGCAGAAAATTTTAACATAAAATAAATTTAAAGAAGTCAAATTCTAATTTTCTCATTTCTTCATATTTTTCACTCTTTTTTTTCATTTAATCCAAACAATCACATTTTTCTTGTCATTTTTTTTCATTCTCTAATTTCTACTCCTCAATTCAAATAACATATCGAAAACATTACCATCATTATCTTGTCCAACATCGTAAGCGAGAAGTCGACACATAAATATGCAAATTAAACATAAATAACAAGACATCAATGCGGAAACAAGTCACAGCAAACAAGAACAACGTATATCATTGTTGTTACACAATAACAATACACTCTTATAGTAAAATGAAAGGAATAAACTAAAATATTAATCTTGTTTTAGCTGCAATTTTTTCGTCGTTGGAGTGTGTGCTACACCAATCTACATGTCCTCAGTATTTTTTTTTATTAAATAGGTAAATCTTCTTCCTAAAATAGTAACGCAAAAAAGTACCTAAAAGAATGAAAAAAAAAGTTTTATCATTGGCGTCGCCCGGACTTGAACCGGAGACCTTCAGTGTGTTAGACTGACGTGATAACCAACTACACCACGACACCCTCATGTTCGTCAACTATTAATATTAGAATTTATTCATTGCATTTTCTTAGTAGTGTTATTTATGAAAATTATGTGAATATACTGAGCACTTCAAATATTGAATTATATAATGTCATATTAAGAGTAATTGAGTTAATTTATAAATCCTTTTAAGACTGCAATAGAAGCTTTCTTGAATATTATTTGTTATCAAACCAAAATCTTAACATGCTAAAAATTAGTTCACACTCAGCCCCCAAATCCAAGCATTTCATGACACTTTTTAGTATATTTTAGAATAAAACAAAGATTTAGAAAATAGTTTGATTGTATTTAAAACGTGTTTTGTTCAGTTGCATATTAAACCATCTCAATTCAAATTTAGCGAAATTGAGTGCATTTGATTCCATATTAATTTAATGATTCATTTAACAATGTTAGCCCCATCTCTAGTAAAAGAAACCACTATGAATAGATCAAGCGTGCAAGGTAAAACTGAAAAGCTAAGATAATAATTCCTTTGAACAGTCCATCCAAGTCAGAAAATGACTTGACACTTAGCAGCAGCATGCACTGAAATTTCGAAATAGATTTCTAATGCTAACACTTAAAACTGCAATGGAAGCCTAAAGTAGAAGAAGTTAGCAAAATCAGATGCTAAGACTATAAAAAAGAAGACACATAATCTTAAACATTAACACAACTCAGAATCTGTACCCGACAGGCATACCAAGCTTGTCCAAACGACCAGAACCGGGATATGCCTTGTTGGTGAAGCTTGCATGCATTGCCCTTTGTGTGGCCAATCTTGACATGTCAAATCCATTAAGAGAGTATCTATTTGATGAACCAGGTCTCTCAGAATTTGGCCTTTGTTTTGGGGCACTCAAAGATCTCACCTTTGCTTTCGAAGACTCAGTGCATGCCATGTAACTTGGGTAGTCAGCATAACCACGAATGTAGCTTCTAGACCCATCACTCCTTGCGGGGGTAAAAGGGCTTCTATTGAAGCCATCGTCTTTGGAAGTGGCTGATAAGAATTGTGGACTGTTGTCAGCAGTGCAGAACGGACTCTCCTCTATCTCGTTGACTTTTTGTGAGCTGCAACTGTATGACTGAACTTCACCACATGGACTTTGACCAGATTGAAGAGATGTTGACTCCTTTGTGCTGTTCAAACTCTTGCTGTAATGATCAGAAACCGTGGAGTAAGAGAGGTTTCTACGCTTTGTAAAGTGTGGTTTTCCAGAATCAACTTCAAGAACCCTGTCATTTCTTTCATCATTGGAACTGTATGTTCTTATCAATGATCTTGCTGAGCTCCATGGTTGATCAGTTACTTGATTCTCCAATCTGCTACCACATATCTCTTGATAGCCATTGATCTGAACACAGGATTTGGAGCCATTTCTCTGCAATGGCACAGATGCTTCTATAAGAATTTACAACTTCATAAATTCAGGGTAAATTCTGGCTGAAATTAAAGTACCTTGAATATAGGTGATTGCTCATATTTCATGCTTTTAGAGCTGATAGGGCTCTCAAATTTTTCTGGTGTTTCTGGACCCTGCAGATGGTAATTTGAAAACCACATGATCATATCAAGATTAACAAGAGAATGAGGTGCAAACCAATAAAAGATAAAAATGGTTTTGAATCTCCAATAAAAGGATAGGAATTTAGTAATACTAACATGGAGGTGGGTAGAAAACTTTGAGCTTGAAGGTGAGGCATGCAGAACCAAGCCTGCAGAGACTTGTGCCTGTGTATGCAAGAGTGCTTGCACTCTTTTCAGCCATTGTGCTGTACGCTTCCTCTCAATGTGACCTCTCACTAATGCTTGCAGCTTCACCAACCCTTTTAATGCTCTCAGTGCTCTCCTTGCCTAAACATTGCAACAAGTACATCACCACAAGAAGGTTACATTCCAAGTTATAGCAGGCAATGGAAAACTTCAGTGAACAACGACAAATATTTGAATCACATACGAAACAAAAAATGAACGACTTTTTATTTTAATATAGAATTTATCTCTTTCATAATTTTTAACACTATTATATGTCCATAGTCACTAACCAAAAAGCTCGCATTAATTATGGTGAAGAAGAAGGAAGGAAGAACAGGGTTGCAATTTGTCTTGGAAAAATGATAAAAGCATATAAAATTCAAGTGTATTACGTCTCCTCAATCTGAAGACACAAGTCTGTCCCCACATAACCAAAAGACCAAAAGGCCAAAGACATTGTTTCACCAAAAAGACAGTATCTTTATGGGCCATGGCAGAAGAACTGAACCGTGTGGACACAATTTGGCCGCTAGTGGGAAATCAAACATTGAAAAAGGGTAAAAACCACCAACTCATGCAATGCGCCACTACTCGTGTCCTTATACATCAAACCTAGGTACAATGCGAAGCCATCACCCCTAGATTTGTAAATACTTTCTACCCGAAACAAACCATGTGAATCACCCATCACATGTTTTAACTATTAACTAATTCCTTCCAAATGATTATCGTTATTAGTAGTAGTATTATTTAATACCATTAAGTATGAAACAAAGGCTTTAATTTTTCAAGTAATATTTCAGTTTTGAGCTTTTACAAAACAAGAAATGATTGAGATTCTCCACTAAAGATGGTTCCCAAAATCAGTGAACCATTTAACTGTGAAAAGGAACTACAATAATGCCGGTACTACTAAGAAAAGAAGATTTCACAAATGCATTTTGGAGATAAAAAATTTCAGGCAGCTAGTTTGGAGCAAAAGGACAAAACAGAACAGCTCGGTAACACAACGAACTAACTACGAAGAATCACCTCAACAACAACAAAAGAAAAAAAAACAGAAGATTAAAGAATGATGGCAGAGAAACAAAAAAAAATAATGTTGTTAAAAATGGTGAGAATAATAATAGAGAAGGATACGAACCAGACAGCCCCGAAAAGCGGCTTGGATCTTAACGGCGGCCCAGTGCTGGCGAATCCTTGTGGGCCCCACGTCGGTGCATCTGCCGCTGCTGCTTGTTAGTCTGACAACAACGGCAGCAGCTTCGGCGGCAGCCACCGCCGCTTCCGCCACCGCAGCAGTGGCTGCTGCCACTGCCATGGCGTGCTTGCTGCCGTCGTTTCCTTGTGGTGGACACGTGGCAGCAGTGTTGTTGTCCTTTTCTGTGTTTGATTTAACGAAGCTCCATCGGCGTTTCTCTTTGGGTGGCTTCGCAGGTGAGGTGCTACGCTCTGTTTTTTTGAGACCCAGAAGCCCGCGAAACCACTTTGACGCCTTGCCCATTGCTTATCACAAGTTTTGGGTTTCGAGAAAGAACAAAACTTGCGTAAAAAAAAATAGCAACAGTTACGAGGGAGAGAGGAAGAAAAGAGGAAGAAGAAAAAAACAGAGCTTACTAGTGACCAAAGGAAGAGGAGGTGTGGGTTTTTTGAGTGAAAGGAAGAAACTTTTGTGCACCTTTGTGACGTGACTTTAAGCCAAACCAACTTTTACCCTCTTTTTTTAATCATTCCAGACTTAAAATACGTGTTCATTATATGTTCTGTGTCTCATGTGTTAATTATATTGTATTAGGATAATTTACATTTATTATTCCAATCTCAGGTTTATATCCATTCTTTATAAGATGAGAACTTCAATTAAAACACATTTTCTACTTTTTTTTTTTTTAATTAATTGCTAAATTTTAATAGAAAAAACAGTTTTTGCAAATAAAATGGGTGAAAGACAAAATAAAGTGAGTGGTGGCGACTATTTAAGCTATTGTGTTATATTTTTAATGAAGCGTGAAATGTGTGTGTGACCTTAAAATAAACTTCTTCAATACTTGTTTTTTGCATGGCGTACTCTTATTTCTTCTCGCGTTCTAACTTTGATGAAGATTCTTTTGACTTCTAACTCCACACTTTGAAAATTTTGGTTTGTGTTTGTTTGATTCTATTATTTGCCGGGCTATTATCACTCATAAGTATGGTATAAAATAATTTATATGTCAGTTTACTGTGTTTGTTTCGATATATATGAAAATAAGTAAAAGAGAAAAAGGAAATAAGAGCCTAAATGACCTAACTCTAAAATTAGAAATGTTTTAGCTATGAAGTATTTTTCATTCTACTTTAAAATTTTGATACTAGTTTTAAAGGTGAAAGAGAAGAAAAATGAGTAAACTGAGGTTGAAGCAGGGAAGTGAATGAAAGCAATAAAAGATGCAGGAAAGTAAATATATTAAAAGTGTGAGGAAATTTGATAATTGATGATGGTGAATGGTGGTGGAGAGATAATTTGATTTGATTCGGAAATCGAGGAGAAGCAAAGAAGGAAAGTGGAAAAGACGTATCTTGAGGAGATGCAGAGTGAAATGGCAGAAGAAGAGTAAGATAATAATAAAATTTCGTCATAACCGGAGCTCGCGATCCCACCAAGGATGGATGAAACGTGCTCTGAGACCACTATATAGCAGTACCTCCCGCACATACCAGAGAATAAATTTAGGTGAATTTCAATAAAAATGAAAGTGATAATATAATAATGTTTGGATTAAAGAAAAGTAGATCGTGACGAACGAATTTGAGGCGAAAATTTATATAGTTTAATTTGGTAGATTAAAAAATATTTTAATTAATAAAGTGAAATGATTATGATTTTATTGTTGAGGATAAATAAAATTTGAATTTAAATGTAATTATTATTATTATTATTTTATAACTCTTTTTTCTCAGGAGTTGTTCCTCTTCATCACATCATTTCTGTCACAAGATCACTAATGCAGGAATACCACGACACTGATGATACCACCTGATCATGTCACTAGCAACACCGTGAAAATGACATCAAATGGATACAAGAATAATAGTGAAAATTGTACAAAATTGTGCAAAATTGAGACGAGAATTGATTCTGGAAAAAATTAGGATTGATTTTGCTTAAGAGACATACATGAGAATCGATTCTCTTAAAAAAAAAAATAGAGTAACTTGCATATTATGAGGTGGCTTTTTCTCTTTCTCCTCATTTCAGTGGATTGCCTTTTCGAACATCTTAATACAAATTTGTTCTCATTTTTCTTTTCAAATCATGAAACAAACGAAACTCACTCGTTTTTAAATTTGTTTTTCTTTTTGTGGAAAATGACTATAGTTGTGTGTCTTGATAGATAAGGTAATTTTTTTCTTGTAAAAGTTGAATGTTGAGTTGAGAGAGTTTGTAAACTTTTCCTTGAAAGAAAATAAGTATGTAGTGCTATAATAAAATTTTGGTGGCCGCTTCTAGATATAGGATTTGATGTGTCAAACGTTAAATTTGACTGTGTGTTTTTATTTGTTTTTTGTTATGTGTTTTTGTTAGAAGGTATATTTTTTATTATGTATTTTTCAACAATAAATACAAATCTCCTTCAACTTCTTACCACACAATGTTTTAATCTATGTGATGTAGATCATCACTAGAGTATGGATATCTCATTTTTGTATTAGGTTCATGTACTTTATACTACGAGTGTTAGTTAGAATCACAATATCATCCAAATATTTCTCATTACACACTCGTACAAAAATCACGATACAACAATAGGTATTAATATGTTCAACTACTTTAGGTCATATAATGACACAAATATAAACATACAATATACAACATTATGTATATTAGACTATCACCTATATAAGATGCATCCAAAAATTGTTTTAACGAATTCATGTTGCTTAAACAAACTTTTTCTTTTCAAAGAAAATTTTTCTTTCTTAATAATGATGGAGCTTGTTACTCTTAGAAGAAAGAAGATTGGTTTGATATTTCACTCACTCAAGTGTCCTATCATCGTTTGAGCAATCATTATTTCTCTTGTATCACTTAATCATAACGTTGAAGTAAAAAAGACTTATTGTATGATTTGACAAATTTCATAAACATCATATACCACATTTTTACTAACTCTTAAGCAACCATTTATCAATTGAACAAGACTACTCGTTACATGGTCTAATAAAGAAATACCATGTATCATCATCACATCTTAATGTTTGATTACTTAAGTGATGAAAGTACAAATGAAGAGAAAATTGTCTATATCTCTTCCTTACTCCAGCCTTAAGCCATCAATAATAAATTGAATATATGCAACTTTATCAACTCTCCTTATTTGAACCACTTTTAAAATATCACAAAGGTCCAAATTAAATTACGGAAAATGTTTAAATCTACTTTATGAATATTTTTCCTTATTCATATCACTATCACATTTTTTATCAATGTCGTTGAAAAATATAAGAATAGATCGAATTAGTGAAAGATAAATGAGCCCTTATTATCATTAATAATGTGTTTATTGTGACCAATAACGTGTTTCGACCATCTTACCATCTTAATTGATCAATAACTATTTTATTAGATATATCATTTATTTAAAGAGCATGAAACTTTTAAACTCAGCCTAAAAGGAGTATAAGGAGAGAGAATTTTAAATAAATTACATTCTTACAAAATTAAAAAAAAAAAAGAATTTATTACAATATGTTTATAAAATTTTCATTTTACTCGTTAAAATTTATATCTACAAATACAGGTCTTATAATTGTAATTTTAATAATAAAAAATCAATATTTATTATTTGTCATATAAGTGGTGGATCTCACGTAAAGGAATTTCGTCTGGTAGTTATTCTTTGATCCTTCTAATAATGTGTAATGAAGACAAAATTTATTTACGTGTCACTTCATAAATAGTTATAAAAATAAAATAAGAATTTGATTCAAGAAAAGTAGAAAAGAGATTAAGATAAAAATTGAAAGATAAGTACATACTAATGGTAAACAGTATAGAAGCGTTCACAATTTTCTTAAAATTATTTATCCTCTGCTTCCTTCTTACGAAACACCACAAATTATATATTTTTTAATTTAAAATCATGCATGTTGACAACGAGTTACATGTATTCATACACATTGGTCATATCTTATTATGTAATAAAAAAATAAATTTTACTATTTACTGAAAAATATGTTTTAGATTATATATGTTACGACAATAGTCATGCAATGAAATCAAATTAACAAGTCTTTACAACTCAGTATACTACTTCTTTTTCTAAGTTTACATTTCAATTATCTAGACCAATGTTAGATTCTCATAACAACGTAAAACAATTAAGAAAAAACAAAAGTATAAGAATTTGAAAAAAATAAATATAGTTGTTAATGTATTTCGAACGTTGTTATATATCGTTCATAATAATATATAGGTTATTTTATTGAAATAAATCAATAAGTATTACAAGAAAATATTCTATTAGTAACTAATTTTAGTGATTAAAAATTGTTAGTTAGTGATTAATTTAGATACCAATTTACAAAGTAAAAATTTATTGTTTATTAAAATAGTCACTATTATAAATAAAAAATTATAATTGTCCACTATTTATTTAAATTTATCTTTTTTTTTTTAATTTTATGTACAATAAAAAAGAATATACATATTTCCTTTCCAATTGTATAATCTAAATAATCATTATTTTAAATTAAAAATATTATATATATATATATATATATATATATATACTTAATCTTTAAATCACAATTAATTTAGATCTAATTATTTTTAGATTAAAATAATTAATTTATATTTACTATTTTAGATAATTGTTTATTTTATTTTAATTTTAATTTTTATCTATAATAATATATAAAGAAAATTATCTTGTGTTCATATTTTATAATATCAATTCTGTTATTTAATATATAAAGAAAATTCTTTATGTATCTATATTTTATAATATCAATTCTATCCTTTATAATATAATTATTTATTAAATTTTTTAAAATTAATTATTATTTTTACATATGTTCTATAAAACTGTTTATTTATTTTTATTCATCAACAATTAATTTCTCTATTAATTTTACTTTATTTTTAATAAAAATAAATTTATTTTATAAATTAATTTAATAATATCACATTATTATCGGTATTAATATACTATCAATTTAAAAAATTTATATAGACAAACACTATCAGACTATCGCACGTATGTGTTTTCACCCTAACGAACCCAGGCCAGGCCCACCCTAAGCTAGTTTCGTTCCCTGACACAACCATCGAATGGGACAACAACCGTAGTTCCAAATCTTTTCCATCTCATATACGCACCGCAGAAACGTGAAAATGAGTTTAAGTGAATTTTATAACATAAAAAAGAAAGGTTTAATTAGTCGTAAGGTACCCAGTTTGGTACTATTGTGTCAAATTGGTATCCGCTTTTAAAAAAGTGTCTATTGTATCCCAACTTTTGAAAATTGCTTCAATTAGGTACCTTTCAGACAGAGTTGACTAACGCCGTTAGTCAATGTGCCACGTGTCAATCTGTGATTTTTTTGATTTTTTTAAAAAAATATTTAATTTTTTTTATTTTTAAAAATTTTTTTAATTTAAAAAAAAATTATAAATGCCACGTGTCAAGTCCTGGTGTGTGACACGTGACATTGTCAGTGCCACGTGGCATTGTAATGTCATGTGTCAGTGTCACTATTAGATGCCATTGTGATGATTTCGATTTAGTCCCCATTTATGTTTTTTCGTTTCAATTTAGTACCTACTTATGTGTATTTGATTCAATTTTGACCTAATAATTTTTAATAATTAAAATTTTTTTTAATAAAATTAAAAGTAATTAAGTATAAAAGTTTTAAA
>Ga0214542_1001378_pt1 | contig 49664 bp, 35 predicted proteins | sample CNSS1metaG_FD_160096 | JGI IMG/M metagenome (GOLD analysis project Ga0214542, IMG submission 160096) | Root nodule microbial communities from cowpea collected in UCLA plant growth center, Los Angeles, California, USA - CNSS1 | ecosystem: Host-associated > Plants > Roots > Nodule | place: USA... | reverse complement strand
AATTAAAAATATTTAATAAAAATATGTAGTTTAATAAGAATATTCATATAATTGCAATTAAGCCACATTTATATACAAATTATATTTTGTTTTTGGAGAGGAAAAAAAATACTAAACTAAAAAAAAACTAGGACCAAATTGAAAACAAATAACGAATATTAGGACCAAATTGAATATAAAATTATGATTCTGATACGTGGCATGATATTAGCTTGACATGTGGATTTTTTTTAATTAAAAAAATTAAATTAAAAAAAATCAAAAAAAATCAAAAAAAAATCAAAAAAAAATCAAAAAAATCACAAAATGACACGTGGCAGTTACTGTTCACATCCGTTAACGATTTAGACGGAGTTAACAGAAAGGAGTTGATTGAAAAAATATAACAAAAAGTAGGACCAAATTGAAAACAATTTCAAAAGTAGGACTAAAGTGAAAAAAGTCGACCAAAACTAGGACCAAATGACTATTTAAGCCTTTTAACTTTTATTTATTCAAAGCCTACGAAATAATTTTTCTATTTTTAATTTGAAATAACATGTAAAACATCAACTATACTTATTGACATACGTGGATATAAAAATAATGACAAAATTTCTCGATGAATATTATATATATATATATATATATATATATATATATATATATATATTTGGCGTTATAAGGATAATGTAGCTTTTGAAGTCGTAAACTATTTTTGAAACATGAATCAAACTTATAAGTTAATAAGACTTTTAAAAAAAAAACATTTTTAATTAAAAAGGCTAGAATTAATGTTTTTAGAAAGTTCCCTTGACATCTGACAAACTAACCAATTATTTTTGTGATCATTTCTTCATTTACATTTCTTCGTTCTTGTAGTTCACTTTGCATATAAGAGGGTAAAACAAAGATAGATTGTTCAATAAATTTAATCCAACAAAAATTGATAATAACACTGCTTTTCAATTCTCAATTTTTATTTGTATACTGATATGCATTCTACATTCCGAAACAACACAGATTAAGAAAAGTGATCAAAGTAAAGCACCTAATAACCAACTTCTTGTACAACATCAATTTCCCTTGTTACAACGTTATTTTATTATTCTTATGTTGAGTAAGTGTTTACCTAGCCGAGGGCATGAATTCGGTGTCTACATTCACGCTGACCGGTGCAACTGAATACCTGAGATCAGCACCACTATCATGCTTTGTTCTTGCTAATTCCGTCGCTAAAGCCTCCTGTAGTTCAATCACTACCACACTTATCATTGGCCTTTCGTATGGATTTGGAGAAACACAAGCCATTGCTATTTCTACAGCTTTCCATGCTGAGTTTATGTCAAAATTTCCTTCTAAGCTTGAGTCAACTATGGCCCTGATATCCCCTTTTGATATCATGGAGTTAACTCGTTCACTTATGTGACCCGGTTCTTCATTCTCTGCCATTACTGCTTGATTTGTGATTATTTCCAAAAGAACAACCCCAAAGCTATAAACATCGCTTTTCTGTGTTAATCTATTGGAAGAGTGATAGCTGCAAGAGAAGTCATGAAACCCAAATTGTTTACTCTCGGCGGATTTTATGATGATAGCTCATATATTCAGGTAGAAAATCTCACCATATTTTCCTAGAAAATGATCGAAAGGCCAATAATTAAGTACTTACTGAGGGTCCAGATAACCAAAAGTACCGGCAACAACAGTTGACACATGAGACCTCCCATCATCTGGGACAACTTTGGATAGACCGAAATCAGATAACTTTGCTTGGAAGTGTTCATCCAACAAGATGTTTGTAGATTTTACATCTCTGTGGATTATAGGAGGCTTGCAACCATTTTGCAGATATTCCAATCCTGATATTCATTTATAATTGCGGCAAAAATTGTTAAGAAGGTGAAAGGGAGTTGACAGAAATTCACAATTTCAATTTTACTTTCTAACCTAAGGCTGCATCCACTGCTACACGAAGTCTGTCCTTCCAGCTCAAGAATGGTGATTCGTTGTGTTTACCTACAAGAAAAGTTATGCAACATGGAAATTGATTTCACAATTTTTAAACAAGAAAATAATTTTATTTAAAACCAACCTGAGAGATGTTCTCGTAAGTTCCCTTTAGCCATGTATTCATATATAAGGCACTTATTGGTTCCTTCGTTACAGTAACCAACAAGGGATGTCAAATTTTTGTGATGGACTCTGATTAGAAGTTTAACCTGGAAATAAAAGTCACAACCATGTTAAACCGCATAGGTTCGGTACCAAACTCCGAAACCTAGATTAAATTGATCAATAACAATTACCTCTGTTTGAAATTGTTGATAACCATGAGCTGCCGATGGGGAAAGCATTTTCACTGCAACTGGAGTGTCAGCGATAAAGCCCAGGTAAACTGTTCCAAATCCTCCTTTACCAATAATTTTATTGAAATTGTTAGTGATTTGAAGGACATCATAGTATGAATACATTTGACTTTTGCGTTGCAGGAACAATTCATCCTTTTCTGTGGATTGCTGTGAAATCTCATTCGGATGATTTACCGCCTCCGAATCTGTAAATTTCTCAACTTCATTTTGAACGATAATAGGTTAAAAAAGGTAGATTTTTGGAAAATTTTTAATAAAAAACAAGAACTTTTCGTAACTATTTCAGCATTACCTTTTGATTTTTTCCTTTTAAAGATCCACAACATAGCAACGGCTATTAGAAGAACTAAAACCCCACTAACTGATGCTACTATGGGTGTAACAGTGATTTTCTTTTCCTTCTCATTGCATTGTCCAGATTCACATAGATATGGATTTTGACCCACTCTAGCATGGAAATCGCAGAAAAAAATTGTTTAGAGTCTCATAAACCTCACAAGTAATCCATAATTAATACATACTTCAACTTATTTTGGTTGTGCTTGAAATTGGGTAAATCGTGTATATATATATGAATCTCAAACACTGTCTTGAATATGAGTAATTAATAATCATCAGCATAAATAACCATATTATGAATTTGAGACTTTTTAATTAGATTCATACCTTAGTGAGAGAAAACCTTGGTGTGATTTTTGAACAAGTGCAGAGGGAATCGAACCGAAGAGGTTATTCTTCTCCAAGTTTCTAAAAAAAATATGGTTTTCCATTATCTGATACATACAGAGGATCACATATATATTGGTTGAGTAAATGAAGTAACTTACAAGATCTTCAAGTTTTGTAATTCAGACAGAAAATCAGGAACTTCACCATTTAAGTTATTCTTAGATAAATCCCTGGAAAACAAATAATTTAGCCTTTTTAAATATGTTTACATCTCCACTCATGTAGAAAAAGATATGTCGATTCTTCACAATTAATAAGCACATAACAGATACAATAAAAAGATTTAAAACAAGAGATTTTTGTGTCGGGTGAAATAAAGAAGAGAAAAAAAAAAAACTCACAGGTTCTCCAACATGGTGAGGTTTGAGATAGAAGGGTCTATCTTTCCTGACAATCCACTTGAAGATAAATTCCTGTTTTGCTCAATCAATAGTTATATACGAAATCATGTGAGTTTTATAGAGCTATAATCATAATTTGGCAAGCATTACTTACAGAGTCGTGATTCTTGGGATCTCGTTGCCGAGATGAGTACAGTTGAGACCATCCCACAAGTATGCTGCAGGGGCGCATGGATCACCTTCCCAATCCCTTTTCACTCCATAAACTGACTTAATGCTTGTAATTGCATCAACTTTTTTTCAATGCAGAAAGAGGAGTAGAAGGTAGTTATGTTGATGTAGCATAGTGTAAACCAAATAAATGGATTTAAAAAATAAAAAATACCATCTCCTTGAAATGTTTGTGGTTTCTGTAAGTCTATTACTTCGTAAATTTCAATAGCATTGATGATGGGAGGCAGGGTTGAATTTTCGGTCCTCTCTAGGGTATATTTAATTTCTTTCCCGCTTATCGCTGACGTCGTATATATAGTATCCACACTTTGGTACTGAGGAGAAAAATTTTGAACTCTTAATTCACCGTTCACCGTGATGTTGAATTGTCTTGTTTGATTTCTTGTTAACAGTTGGATCTCCTTAAAGTGCATGTACACGTAGAATCGGTCAGTTTCATCTTTTGGCTCCCACCTTATTACCAATGGAGCATTATCATTTTCTGATTCAAGTGCCGTGTCCATGATTAAAGCTCCCGGTTGGTAAAGATCGCTCCCATTCAAAGAATCATATCGAGTCCAACCATTTAGTTGTTTCTTATTTTCACCAAAGTTACAGGGGTACCAGTAACGATCATGAACATCAGCCCAGTACCTGTGTAAAATCAGAATAAATTCAATAATCAATCATTCTTATATTGTAACATATTTAATCCAGTATGATTTCACCTGTAGCCTCTGTTTGAACCCAAATCGCACCGCCGGTAACTTTTCAGTGATCCAAATTGAGTGACGTATGTATTATTTTTCAAAGTCCTCAATTCTATAGCTGTTATAAATGGTGTGCCATTGTCTGTGTTAACCAGACAGATTTGTACATAGTCCAGTGAAGGTACGTGAATGATCTCCATGAACACGAGATTGGATGCATTGAGTGTAGTGATTGTATCCCAGTGGTTAGGTCCCAGAAGAAGATCAAACTTCGGTGCCATATTTCGGCCATCATAATTTCCATACACAAAAATCGTGCGGATGAGATACTTAGAGCCTCTTGTGACGCTTATTTTGTAGCAGTTCCTTTTTCCTTCCGGGAAGCTTCTAAGCCTCCACAGTTGTCGTTGATCGTATCTGTTGAGCTCTTCAGATGCTATTATCCCAATCACACCAGTATTTATGAAATCTGCATCCGAAACGTAATCTATGGCTAGATTTTGCTCGGTATATTTCACACCTGCTTCAGCTCCGCAATCTATGCTGATGAATCCTAAAACATAAAATTGCATCCATTACTCATAAAGTTGCTACACATTTCTAGAAAATTAAATATTCCTATCAGGATATGATTCTCGAAAATCTAAGTTCTTAGAAAGCTCAAGACATTATTAAAAAAAATATTGATGGATTGGATGATTCCTATAACAAGGCCACTGCCATTGCACTTGTTTGAGAAATCAATATAATTCTGCATTCTTTCTCCATGTCATTGCTGCCTGCACTCTATCCTACCCTTATCTATAACCTTTTTGTAAATGTGAAGGGTTTTTCGATTTGTTATTTAACTAATTTTCTCTTAATGACAAATTAAAATTTCATTATCCGAAAACCAAATTTTAATTAACCCAAAACAATTGTCCTATCTATATAAATATTTAATATTATGTTATTCAGGTAATTTTTAGTTTCATGTATAATATTTGGATGAAAAAATTGTTGGTAATAGTTCAAGTGTGAGTCAAAAAGTTCCACATTGAATAATAGGCAAAGTTAAACACTATATAAGAATAAAAACCTATAACATCATTGTCTTAAAGTTTTTGTGTAAAAATGATGTCAAATGTCTTATATGTGTAAAATCAAATGTTATATATATATATATAAATAATCACAATCTCTCAATCACCATGACCCTATATAAAAATATATATATATATATATATATATATATATATACATGAACCCAACAAAAATGGCTTTCTTGAATGTTTTTGTTGTTGTTTGTGATTGAATATGTTTTTCGTATGATTAATAAAGTAATTTCATTCTTATTAATAATAAAATAATAAATAATAAATTAATAATTGTAATAATAGAAGTAAAACTTGTAAGACTTAATAGATGACAACGAATTACTTTTTATTTTATAAGAATTTTATATCTTCATAAATTATTCTCCTTATATTCCTTTTTGGAATTTAAGTTGAATTCATCTGTTCTACAAATAGAACATATACTTAAGCAGGCACTTGGAAGTTGATAATTGGATTCTTGACATTTCAATAAAAGTTCATTTTAACATTAACATTAGTCTAGAATACAGACACATATACGCGAGTGATGGTGATGATGATAAGATGCATCATATGTATGTGCCTGTACAATATATATATATATATATATATATATATATATATATATATATATATATATATTGTTGTATACTGTGTGAATATTATATGATATTGTGATCTACTGTGTGATTGCATAGATGACCAATAACATAAAGAATATTTTGCCTCAACAAACCTGGTTGAGCATGAGCTTGGATAAGTAGAAGAGTTAAAAAAGCAATGTAGAAACTCATCCACATTGTACAAGATGATCGACATATGAGTGTCAGCGCCATGTTGTGCCTGCGACTTAGACGAACTAGTAATATGATAGACATAAAGATTTCACCAACAACAAACCTGCATTTATGAAGAAGAAGGAGGAAGAAACAGCAAATGTGGTACCTATGCAGTGCAGTGATGTGATCTGAATTTCTGGTGTTCCAATAATACAGTGTAACAGTTTGTCCCTTATAGTAAGAAGCAGAGCACGACTATTATGGACAAAACAAAAAGCAACACAAAACGACGATGGTTGTTGACGCTATGGTTGGGATCGCACGTTATAACTTCGGTTCCGCCACTCACGTTAATTAATGGGACCATGCATTCTGGCATAGATTTTAAACTGGACGGGATACTCTCCGTTACTAATTCTGTCGCCGAATTTACAGTTTTTAATTTTTTTTTTCTTGATGGAAATAAATGTTAGTGTTATTTAGTTGTTAATAAAAAAGTAATATTTTTTTATTTATGTATAAGTAAATAAATTTTAATAACTTGATATGATAACTAAATATTCAAATTAAGTTTAATTTAAAAATATTATATTGATACAAAATCGTTAATCATGACCTCTTTAACTTAATCTTATAATGGACGTAAACCTTTTAACACGGTGATTCCATCCAGGTATGTGCCGGTCAGCGGAAGCAGAACCGTTTGGAAAATGTTATACCCATCTTACAAGTAATGTCAATAGTCATTCATACAAGATTTTTCATAAATATAGTAAAGGATAAAGTAAAATCATTTTATTATTAAATTAAAACTTATTTAATTCATAAACAAATTTGTTAAAAACATTATCTCGCTTCTAAAAATTCTATTTTTAATTTGAATATAAACTAATTTGACTTTTTTTTCAAAAATTATTCCACTCTTTTTTTCTTACAAATAATACTAAATGAATTCGACATAGATTATTTGTCAAATAAACAAACAAACTTTTATTTTTCAATCTAATTCGGATTATATGTTGGTTTTAAGATTTCACAATTAACGAAATTAATATGCAAACTAGTTATATTATGAACCATCTTATATTCAATTTGTTATATTCTCTCTTGATATAAATTTCATTTAAAAACTTAGATTTCTTTTAAAAGAATAATTATATATATATATATAAAAGAGGGAATAATATGTGGAAAACCAAAAGTAGGAATATGAAGAAAATGTAGATGAAGATGAATCGAAGTGATAATTGAAAATGTAAATTGTAAGAATGTGAATTGTTGAAAAATAAATTACTAAAAATCTATGAAAGTTGCGACTCAAACTATAGAAAAATAAATTACCAAAAAGACAAAATAAAAACTAATTAGAAAATTTACGAAAGTAGTGATCAAAATTACAACTTTCATCATAATTTATTATTTTTTTATTCACGACATTCTTAGAGTGTTTAAATTGTAATCACAATCTTCCATCCTTATTTTACATTTCATACTGTTAGACCAAAATAAAATAAATAAAAAATTACATAAATTGTAATGAGTGCTTCAAAAATCGCCCACAATGCATCAATTGTGCCATATTATCCTATATTTTGCCTCAGTTATCATAGGCTTACTTCCTTTTTTATCCAACATGTTTCTTTTCTCAACTCTCTTCAGCAATATTTTCTTGATGTTGTATATTCTTTGATGCAGTGTTCAAACTCTCGATTAGTCTTTGTTCACTGATTCAATTTTTTCTTACATTATATCATTTCCTTCCATGTATTTTTATTTCGATACTCTACTTTGAGGTCTCGATTTTCGATGCCCGTAACAACAAATTAAACTTCTTATTTATGATTCATGTTTTATTTCCTTGCAGTTTACCATTTAAACTACTGTTGAACTTTATTGGGGAACATTTTTATACCTAAGTTGTTGGTTTCGTCATCTTCACAATTGTAATTTATTATTTTAGTTCTTAACGATTATCGGGATTTTCTTACTATATATTATCATGTGCTTCAAAGATCAAATATTTTATAAAAATATCATCATTAAAAGGTTTTTGTTTGAGTCAATTTCTGTTATAAATCTATTTGTGGTGGATAGCATAAATGGAAAGAATCCTCAAAAATATTATTATGTTTTATTTATGCATCAATAACATTTTCATCAAAAACACCTTGTAAGGGGAAAAGAATATTAGGGTGTTCTTAAGATAGTTACATCATAGAAAACATGATTTCAAATATATATTTGAAACCAAAAGCTTACTAGGACAGAGTGAAGAAGAATGTTTTTCTAATGGTGAAAAACATTTTACTTGCGTACATGAACATTTTAAATAACATTTTTAATTAACAAGGCTAGAATTTATGTTTTTAGAAAGTTCCCTTGAAATCTGACAAACTGACCTATTTATTTTTGTGGTCATTAGACTGGTTCTTCTTCATTTTACATTATTTGGTTTTATTTATTCGTTATTGTGGTTCACTTTGCATAGTAGAGGGCAAAATAAAGATAGATAGCTTTCAAAATTTAATCAAAGAAAAATTACTAATAACACTGCTTTTCAATTCCATTATTCAATTCTCAGTGTTTATTTGTGTAGTAATATGCATTACTACTATATCACCACTCCCAAACAACACAGATTCTGAAATCACCCAATGAACAAGTTCTTGTACAACATCACTTTCCCTTGTTACAAAGTTGTTCTGTTATTCTTACGTTGAATAAGCATTTACCTAGCTAAGGGCATATATTCGGTGTTTAAAGCCATGCTGACCGGTGCAACAGAATACCTGAGATCAGCACCACTGTAATGGTTTGTTCTAGCTAATTCGGCCGCTAAAGTCTCCTGTAGTTCAATCACTACCACACTCATCATTGGCCTTTCGTTGGGATTTGGAGAAACACAAGCCATTGCTATTTCTACGGCTTTCCATGCTGAGTTTATGTCAAAATCTCCTTCTAAGCTTGAGTCAACTACGGCCCTGATATCCCCTTTTGATATCATGGACCTAACTCGTTCACTTATGTGACCACTTTCTTCATTCCCTGCCATTACTGCTTGATTTGTGATTATTTCCAAAAGAACAACTCCAAAGCTATAAACATCACTTTTCTGTGTTAATCTATTGGAAGAGTGGTAGCTGCAAGAGAAGTCATGCAACCCAAATTATTTACTCTTTGCGGATTTTGTCATCAACTCAAATATTCAGGTAGAAAATCTCACTATATTTCCTAGAAAATGATGGAAAGGGCAGTAACTAAAGTACTTACTGAGGGTCCAGATAACCAACAGTACCAGCAACAATAGTTGACATATGAGATCTCCCATCATCTGGGACAGCTTTGGAAAGACCGAAATCAGATAACTTTGCTTGGAAGTGTTCATCCAACAAGATGTTTGTAGATTTTATATCTCTGTGGATTATAGGAGGCTTGCAACCATTTTGCAGATATTCCAATCCTGATATTACATTTATAATTGCGGCAACAAAAATTGTTAAGAAGGTGAAAGGGAGTTGACAGAAATTCACAATGTCAATTTTACTTTCTAACCTAAGGCTGCATCCACTGCTACACGAAGTCTGTCCTTCCAGCTCAAGAATGGTGATTCGTTGTATTTACCTACAAGAACAACTTCTGTAACTTTCTATTCTGTACATGTTTGTTTTTGTTCGGTAGAAGTTATTCATACGACTCATACAGTTCTCCAATATTAAAAATTCCATATCTAGAGTTTAAGAAATCAAATCTAGTTTGGAAATTAATTTCACAAACTTCTAAGAACAAAATAATTTTATTTGGAACCAACCTGAGAGATGTTCTCGTAAGTTCCCTTTAGCCATGTACTCATATATGAGACCTTTATTGGTTCCTTCGTTACAGTAACCAATGAGGGATGTCAAGTTTTTGTGATGAACCCTGATTAGAAGTTTTACCTGGAAATAAAAGTCACAACCATGTTAAACCCTATAGGTTCGGTACCAAACTCAGAAACCTAGAGTAAATTGATGAGTAACTTACCTCTGCTTGAAATTGTTGATAACCATGAACTGCTGATGGGGAAAGCATTTTCACTGCAACTGGAGTGTCATCGATAAAGCCCAGGTAAACTGTTCCAAATCCTCCTTTACCAATAATTGTACTGAAATTGTTAGTGATGTGAAGGACATCATAGTATGAATACATTTGACTTTTGAGTTGCTGGAACGAATTATCCTTTCCAGTGGATTGCTGTGAAATTAAACTCCGATGATTTGATGCCACCGAATCTGTAAATTTTTCAACTTCATTTTGAACGATAATAGGTTAAAAAGGTGACTTTTTGGCAAATTGTTTATAGAAAATTAAAACTTTTCGTAATTATTTCAGCATTACCTTTTGATTTTTTCCTTTTAAGGATCCACAATATTGCAACGGCTATTAGAAGAATTAAAACCCCACTAATTGATGCTACTATGGGTGTAACAGTGTTATTTTTTTCCTTCTCCTTGCATTGACCAGATTCACATAGATATGGATTTTGACCCGCACTAGCATGGAAATCACAGAAAAATTATGTTTCAAGTCTCAGTAAACCTTACAAGTAATCCATATCGATAATTTAAATACATTTTTCAACTTCTTGAATATAAGTAATTAATAATCATCAGCATAAATAACCATATTATGAATGAAACTTTTTAATTAGATTCATACCTTAGTGAGAGAAAACCTTGGTGTGATTTTTGAACAAGTGCAGAGGGAATCGAACCGAAGAGGTTATTCTTCTCCAAGTTTCTAAAAAAAAATATGGTTTTCCATTATCTGATACATACAGAGGATCACATATATATTGGTTGAGTAAATGAAGTAACTTACAAGATCTTCAAGTGTTGTAGTTGAGACAGAAAATCAGGAACTTCACCATTTAAGTTATTGTTAGATAAATCCCTGGAAAACAAAAATAATTTAGCCTTTTAAAGTATGTCTAAATCTTGATTCATTTTTGTGGCAAAAGATGTGTCAATTCTTCACAAATAATAAGTACATACGGAAACAATAGAAAGATTTAAAACGAGATTTTTGTGTCGGGTGAAATGAAGAAGAAAAAACTCACAGCTTTTCCAACATGGTGAGGTTTGAGATAGAAGGGTGTATCTTTCCTGACAATCCACTTGAAGATAAATTCCTGTTTTGCTCAACCAATAGTTATATACGAAATCATGTGAGTTTTATAGAGCTATAATGATAATTTGGCAAGCATTACTTACAGAGTCGTGATTCTTAGAAAATCGTTGCAGTTGAGACCATCCCACAAGTAGGCTGCAGGGGCGCATGGATCACCTTCCCAATCCCTTTTCACTCCGTAGGCTGACTTAATGCTTGTAATTGCATCAACTATTTTTGAAATGATAACAATAAAAATTGTAAAAGGTGGTTAAGATAATTTACAACAACGTATACAAAAGAAATGGATTTAAAATATGAAAAATACCATCTCCTTGGAATGTCTCTGGTTTCTGTAAGTCTATTACTCTGTAAATTTCAATGGCACTGATGATGGGAGGCAGGGTAGAATTTTTTGTCCTCTCCAGTGAAAAATTAATTACTTTCCCGCTGATGGCTGACGTCGAAGATATGGTACTGACATTATGGTACTGCGGAGAAAAATTTGGAATACTTAATTCACCGTTGCTGATGACGTTGAATTGTCTTGTCTGATTCGTGGTGAACAGTTCCGTGAAGTGCATGTACACATAGAATAGCTCAGTTTCATCTTTTGGCTGCCAGCTTATTACCAACGGAGCACTATCATTTTCTGGTTCAACTGCGGTGCTCATGATAGTAGCTCCCGGCTTGTAATCCGTCTGATTTAGTGGTTCAGGAATGAAGGCATTTAGTGGTTTCCAATTTTGGCCGAAATTACAGGCATACCAGGAACGATCATTCCAGACACGATCATAAACATCAACCGGGTACCTGTGAGAAAATCAGAATAAATGCAATGATGAATCAAGGCAAGAGATTTAATCCTAAACTATAATTTCACCTGTACGATGTGTTTGAACCCAAATCGCAGCGCAGGAAATTGTAAAGTTCCAATGATCCGAATTGAGTGACGTATGTATCATTTTTCAAAGTCCTGAATTCTATGGCTGTTATAAATGGTGTGCCGTGGTCTGTGTTAATCAGACAGATTTGCACATAATCCCGGGAAGGTACATGTATGATCTCATTGAATTGGTCCCTGGATGCATTTTGTATATTGACTTTAACCCAGTGGTTAGGTCCCAGAAAAAGATCAAACTGTGGTGTCTTATTCAGCCCATCATAATTTCCGTACAGAAAAGTAGTGCGGATGAGATACGTAGTGCCTCTTGTGACGCTTATTTTGTAGCAGTTCCTTTTTCCTTCCGGGAAGCTTCTAAGCTTCCACAGTTGTTGTTGATAGCTGTATCTGTTGCTCTCTTCAGTTGCTATTGTCTCACTCACACCGGTATTTATGAAATCTGCATCGGAAACGTAATCTATGCCTAGATATGGCTGGGTATAGTTCACACCTGCTTCAGCTCCGCAATCTATGCTGATGAATCCTAAAACATGAAATTGCGTTTATTACTGTTAAAGTTCCTACAAAGTTCTAGACAATTAAATATTAATAAAGATACAAATTACTACCATTACACTTTTTTGAGAGTTCGATGTAATTGTGCTCTGTTTCTCCATGTCATATTGCTGAATGGACTCTATCCTATCCTTATCTATAATCTTGTGGTAAATGAGAAGCTTTAGCAAGAATATGTCAGATATTAAAATTTTGTCTTTAAAACAATTTATTCAGACTTATGAGAAAAAAATATACAATTTAGTTTTTAAATATCCCAGTTTGATGGTAAAATAGTTTTTCAATTAGTATCAAATTAGTCTTTAAAATTGTATTTTAATGCTAATTTGTTTTATATAGGAGTCTTTTTATATATTTAGAAACTAAATCAGCTTTTTAAGAATTAAACTAGAAACTTCTCACCAATTAAAAGACCAACTAATTAGTTTTCTATTTTACTCTTAAGTTAATTTATTCACATCAATCACCCATTTATCTTTCTAAAGTCTAGCAATTATGTATCATGTAGAAGATAATCATAACCAATATCCACAGGACCGATCTGTTCCATTTAATAATTGTTTAGACTTTAGTTTCAACTTAAAGAAAGCATGAGATGAAATAAAAAAAGATGAAAACGAAACAAAAATTGGTTTATTGAATTGATAGAAAAGAAAAAAAAAAAAAAAACATGACTTCCAATATGGTTATGATGTATCATTTTTTTTTTCTCTTTTATATCTCTTATTTTCTATTATTTTACCACAGCATAAGACTTTGAAGTAAATAGAGATATAATGAAGTTGTTTGACAAAACAAATGCTTTAACGAACCTGGTTGAGCATGAGCTTGAATAAGTAGAACAGCTAAAACAGCAACGTAGAAACTCATCCACATTCTATAGGTTGACTTAGATCACGTAGTCAACGACTCAACGTGAAGGTAATTGTAAAAACTTTTTAGCTTTAATTTCTCTCTCCGTGTTTAAATCTGCAATATGCGTCATGAAATGTGGATTCTTCGATCAAGCAAAAGGTAAATTCACATAAAACAGATTAAATATATTTTTATTTAATTAACTTAAAGAAAACAGCATAAAAAGGCTGAATATTAGCACAAAAACTTCAATGATTAAGCATAGATATTCTGGTATATGCAGACCAAGAACTGCAGATCAAATCCCGAAACACTTCGAGGAACATGTATAATTTTTGTATCTAAGTGTTCTCATAAGTTCAATTTTTTATATTCAAAAATAAAATTCATTATAAATAATATGATATTATACTATTTAAAATTATTTTTGATATTTTTTTCATAATAGATAGAATTAAGAAAGTTTGCTGTGTATTTTTATGTGTAGGCGTTTGATCTCATATTTTTGTTTTGTTTTTCTTTCTCAATGATATTTTTTATATGGTGATAAATGATATATTTGAGTTTAATTAAGATGCCATATATATACATAATTATTCATAGCTTTAAAAAAAAAAACTTTAAATTTTAATTTTGTTGTTTTGTCATTATATAAATAACACCTAAAATTTAATGTTACCTAATTAATCTTGAGAAACACATTTTTCATAAGTAATTATTTAGCACATTTGAGTCAAATCACTTGCATTAAATGTTAATAATTTATTAATCTTTTTCTTCTTTTGGTTACATTCGTTTTTTATATATTAAAGTATAATAGAAAATAACATTAAATAGAAATTATAAAAAGCAAAAATAAAATAACAAACAAAACTAAAAGTAAACTTTTATGATTCAATTTTATTATGTTTTAATGTTTTTAAAATCATATTAATTATAATTTTAATGATAACAGTGGTACTCTCACAGTTCATAGTCATTAAAGAAATACCACTTAATTTTTCTTTTGTTATTTGATTTATTTTTAGAATATTTTTTTTATTATTATGTACTAATGAGAGTGGATATGGAACTGACAACATTCTTAAGAACCCCCGAGTTCTTCACACTCAATTTTTTATTTTCAACTTTCTTGACAGATAATCTCATATCATCTAAACCAAATATGCATAATCCTAATAAACCATCTCAGATGAATTATCTTAAATAGTAAATCAGCCATATCCAAGAAAGTGTTGGAGAAAATATGTGAGTGTGGAAAGTCTAGAACTATAATTAAAGCTTTATATACATATGTTTTTTATTTTACAGTTAAAGAGTGGGGGATTATGACTAGAGCATGAAAAAAAAATGTAGAGGTGAAGATTTGGCCAACAACAAAGAGGAAATGAAGAAGAAGGAAGAGAGAAAGAGGAAATATGATAATACCTATGCAGTACAGTGATGTGATCTGAATTTCTGGTGTTCTAAGGATACTGCACTTACTTACCATCCATCAAAACTAAGCTATATATTTAGCATAATAATAGTGTAACAGTTTGTCACTTAAAACACAACAGAAAACGACGATGACTTTTGACTCCGTGGTTGCGTTTAACGTTAGATTGGGTTCCATGACCTAACCTTATGATGCACGATAACCACTGAGTCCTTTTCCATTGCGCGGAATTCAAATTCTGGTTCTTATATAATATTCTTAGCGCGTGTTTGGAATGGAGAAAACACGAAGGAAGGGAAGTACTATTTGTTTTCACAATTAGTCTGAAGAAGGTGGTTTAATATGCTTATCATGAAGAGTATTTAACGTTACAAGAGTTTGTCCTCTACTTAGAAGACTCCATATGTTTGTACTGGTAGAAATCATAACGATGACTTGACTTAAAACCTCACTTAAAACACAACAAAAACTAACCTTTCTTTCTTTTCCAACCTCCACAACTACATCTTACAACTTATAATTATTATTGGAAAAAAAAAAAAGATACTGGAACTCAAATGAGAAAATTGAGAAGGAGGTTATAATATATTACTTGTTTGTAAAAGATGATGTTGGTTCGTGTATGGAGCATGGCTATTTTTGGCTTTAGCATATTCAAAGTCAGATAGTTGAGCTTCAATTTTACTGAAAGAGGAATTTTAAACTAAATTTTTGAAGTCATTGCGAATTAGAAAACAAATTAAAGGGTAAAATTTCTATTTTTGAAAGGAATATTTTGTTAATGTGGTTAATGACTAGGTCAGAAAGAAAGATTCTGCAGGACAAACTGAAAACAACAAACCCAGATGACCTGTTGACTCCGTCAAATTATGGTTGCACATTTCCACCACTCGTGTCAATTAATGGGACTATCATATGCTTTCAGCTGCGTTATATCCTTTCTTTACGTGTAATAACTTTTAATAATTTTGGATGAAGATTAAATATTAAATTTAAATGAATAAAATTTTGGACGTAATTGAATAATTTAAACGATTATAAAAAGCATATTAATAATTAAACTTTATTTTTATATCAAAAGGAGACAGGTTGACATGCTTTATCATCTTGTATAATATTATAAGAAAGGGAATATAAATTTTTTTTTGGTATATTATAAATTTATATATGTGTTATATATAATTAAAATTATTTTATTTACTTTATCTTTTGCTGATTTTTTTCCTTCTCGGTTATATGTTTTTATTAAAAATATAATTAATTTAAACTGTTTTTTTCTTTCATGCGGTCTCACTCATGGAAACGTAAGACCATGTCTTGAAGTGGACGCACAACGAACTGTTCAAATTTGATGAATTAGAGTTATTGCTTTTCATACATATGTTCACAATTAATTACACGCTGTGCTTCTCATCAATGGTTTCTGATTTTTTATATAGACATTCTTAATTATTATCTATATTAATTTATTATATAGCAATGATTTATCTTGACAGTTTTTTATCCAAACACAACATAACGACATGGTTGGTTTAAGATGTTTCATTGTTAGCAAAAGCAGCAAATAAAAAGACAAATTATGAATATAAGCTAAATAAATCAGAAGTTGTTGTATTTATATTATATAAATCTATAAAGATTATTTCATAATAAAACAATACTCAATATATATTACACGATAACCCAGAAATAAAAGTTATTACACAATAATCAATAAACAATTTTTAAAAGGGAAGATAGAAGATAAATATGGAGAAAATCTTCATTAATAAATAAAAGTTAACCATAAAGATAAACATGCATGGACTTAACCTTATGGTGCACGAAAAAACCACTACGTTACCACGCACGAGAGATCTAAGAGGGTGCAAACCTAGGGCAGGTTCAGCTGGCAAACACCATTAATGTTGTAATTATAAACACAGCTTCACTAATTATATATAAATTCTCGTGCCACATTAAGTTACCACATTGATTGTACAACTTTAAGACTTCATAAAAAATAATTAAAAAAAAGGGTAAAATTGTATGCAGAAGTACCATTCTTTTCTCGGTAATCGTAATTAAATATATGGTTCACTCATTTATATAAACTTTTATTTAAATTAATAAATTTGAAGTTAAATGTCATGTCACCCTGTATTTTGCTTTGGCTGCCACCCTTGTATAGATTAAAGATCTAATTTTAGGATTTTCTTTGCTATTGAAGCATAATAATTAATTATAATAAAAAAAATATCTTCTTAAAATGAATCTGTGATCAAATTATACATACTCACTTTTTTGTTTGATATTTGACGTACTTTAGCATTTAAACAATATAATTCAATGCAAACTAGGCGGAGAGTTGGTGACGTTTACAAAGAAGCTATCAATCCTTTTTTTATAATTTTTAGAAAGATATACAATTGCTATTTAGTTTTGTTGTTTTTATTTTATTATTGAAAGGGTGACCAAACTACACTGGTGACAGATTTTATTATATGTTTAGGGCCATGGCCCCAAAATTTTTAAATTTTTTTAAGAGTACATTCCAAATTTTTTAAATTTTTTTAAATATATTATTTTAAAATATAAAATATAAAATATATATTATATATTATATTGATATGAAAATTAAATTAGATATGCTTTTATTATTTTATAAAATATAATATTTAATGTTAATAAATAATAAAGCTTAAAATTAATATAATAAAGAAGATAAAAATTTATTGAGATATTTTTTGTCTTTTTTCTCATCGTAAATTAAGTTTCTCACATGTTATTGTCATCTTTATTTTTGTATGTTTTTTTTTTAAGAAAAAGTTAGATATAAATTTATTCTTTCTGCTCTCATTATTTATGTGTTTTCCTTTATTTTTTTTTAAGATGAAAAGATATTTTTTTCTTATCTCTTAATAATAAAATATTAATTTAATAGTTAATATTTTTTTCATCTGATAAGTATTTTGTATATTTATATTTTATGAATATAGACTGTAAAGTTATAATATATCTTTTTTCATAACATTTTTTAGTTTTTCTTTGATTATCATATTATTTTTTTAGTAATTACGTATTTTAATATATTGTTGAAAAATAAAATAATAAATTTTTAAATATGAAAATATTTAATAAATAAAGAGTGAAAGAGATGAAATTAAAAAAATTATTTAAAATGAATTATATATCAAATAGAACCTAAAAACTGTCATCTTTATAAAGAGAAATTCAATACTCAGTACGTCGTCTTCTGGTTTAGACATCTTGTTTAGAGTTGTCCGAATACTTTACACAGCACTATCTTACCAAAGCAGTCGCGAGGTATGTTGGCAAATTTTGAAATTTTTACTTTGTACAAAGATCAAAATCTAATTTAAAGAAAAACAAAAAATACAGCAGTTTTTGAAGCATGAAAGACAACTTATTTTATCAAACTACATAAGAAAAAAGGAAACTAGTAATAGCTCTGGTTTTTTCAAATGCATTATTTGGTAATCAACAAGTGAGGGAACGAAGAAGCATTTATACAAATATCTCTGGGAGAAGGTACGAAGAGAGTAAAAGTTATTGTATGCGTTGGCTTATTCATATAATTTTCCATCATCGAACACACCTTAACAAGTTGAATTTACCTAGCATGAGGAATGAGTTGGGTGCTCAGATTCACATTGAGCGGTTCAAATGAATTTGCACCACTGTTATATTTTGTTCGAGCTATTTCGGTTGCTAAAGTCTCCTTTAGGTCAGACACTATCACACTCATAATTGGCCTTTCGTTGGGACTTAGAGAAACACAAGCTATTGCTATTTCCACGGCTTTCCAGGCTGAGTTAATGTCAAAATCTCCTTCAAACCTTGAGTCAACAATGGCCCTGATATCCCCTAATGCAACCAGGGATCTAACCCAATCAATTATGTGACTCTTTTCTTCATTCCTTGCTATTACCTGCTGGCCTGTGATTATTTCCAAAAGAACCACTCCGAAGCTATAAACATCACTTTTCTCTGTTAATCTATTGGATGTGTAATAACTGCAATTCAAGACAAATCACGAAACCCAGTTTATTTTCTGACGGTGTATGTATGTGATGATATCTCAAAATCTCATTTTCCGAGAAATTAATGGATGGACAGTAATTCAAGTACTTACTCAGGGTCCAGATAACCAGGAGTACCAGCTATAACAGTTGACACATGTGATCTCCCATCAGCTGGGATAATTTTGGATAGACCAAAATCTGATAATTTTGCTTGGAAGTTTTCAGTCAACAAGATGTTTGAAGATTTTACGTCCCTGTGTATTATAGGTGGCTTGCAACCATTTTGCAGATACTCCAATCCTATATTAGATTTTATGGAAAAACAAGTTACGATAGAGTAAAAGAGAGTTCACAAAACTGTCAAAAAGCATAATTTGAAGTTTATTTTCTTACCCAAGGCTGCGTCCACTGCTATATGCAGTCTGTCTTCCCAGCTCAAGAGTTTTGATTTACTGTGTTTGCCTGCAAGAACATGTTAACTTTCTATACGTGCTGATTTTTTTGTTTACTAGAAGTCAGTCATACACAACTCATACAGTTGGGCAATATATGAAAATACCATATCCAGAATTCTGGAATGCAAAAACTAACTAGGAAATTGATTTGCACAGATTTTTAAAAAGAACTTCGTTTTATTTGGGAACTAACCAGAGAGATGTTCCTCTAAGTTTCCATTAGCCATATACTCGTATATGAGACTCTTATTGGTTCCTTCACTACAGTAACCAATAAGGGAAGTCAGATTTTTATGATGAACTCTTATTAGAAGTTTAACCTGAAAATCAAAACCAAAACCATCTTTAGCCATATATACTTATTACTCAGCTCAAAAACCAAATGCAAAGTGATTAATCATTTACCTCTGCTTGAAATTGCTCATAACCACGAAATGATGAAGGGGAAAGCATTTTGACAGCAACTGGAGCGTCTTCGATATAGCCCAGATAAACTGTTCCAAATCCTCCTTTACCAACAATTGTAGTGAAATTGTTGGTGATTTGAATGATATCAGAGTATGAATATTTTTTTTTTTTTAACTTCTTTAATGAGTCATCTTGTTCTGTGTACTGCAGGGAGATCTCACTTTGATCCTTTTCTACCATCCAAGCTGTTAGATATTGTACAATAGTTTGGAAACTCGCAGTTAAAGTTGAATATATGTTTGGCAAATTATCAACAAAAAAAAAGTTATCAGTCTTTTATCATTGTTGCATCACCCACCTTTTGATTTTCTCCTCTTAAGGATCCACAATACAGCTGCCACAGCCACCAGAAGGATCAAAACCCCGCATATTGATGCTACCAAGGGCATAACAATGTTATGTCTGTTCTCGATGCATTGACCATGTTCACAGATATATGGATTTTGACCCAAACTGCATGGAAATCACAGAAGATTTATGTTCAAAGTTTAAGCAGCCTTGCAAGTAGAGTAAAAGTTAATCATGTCAAGTCTGGGGCTCTGATAAATCTGAGTTTGATCACCCTTGAAAACATAATGTCTAATTATAACCTATTACTTGATCGGGTGTTTTTTAAAAGGTCGGATTGGATCCATATTTGGTTTCATCAATGAGCGAGTTTAAAAGTTTATTTTATTCAATTTTCTTAAATTATGTAATATAGTTAGAATTAATTAAGTTTTAAGTTTTATAAATTTAGTTTTTTTTTTTAATTTTATTAAAAAAATTATATATTGAATATCTATAATTTTTATATGGACTATGTTAAATTTAAATAAAAAGTTTAAGAATTCATATGGTAGAAGAAATAGACCGTTAAACTCATTTTAAACAAGCTGTGGAATATTTTAGTGACTTATCATCTGAATTCTTAAAAATAAGTTAGAAAATTTATAGCATATTTTGTCTATATGCTCTGTTAAATACTTAAACAAAGACTTGTATAATAAGATAAGTCAAATAATAACTGAGAATAGTCTTTCTTTGAATTATAATCAATTATAATAATCGTCGTTATAAGCAACCACATTAGGAATGAGTACTTTTAGTAAGATTCATATACCTTAGGGTTAGTGAACCTTTCTTAGATTTTTCAACAAGTGCCGACGGAATTGAACCGGAGAGGTTATTCTTCTCCAAGTTTCTGCCAAAACAAGAAAATATTAATAAATAATCATTTTCTCTTTTCTGACTTCAATTAATGGACCAGTAACTTACAAGATCTTTAAGTGTTGTAACTCAGCCAAAAAATCAGGAACCTCATCGTTTAAGCTATTATTCGATAAGTCCCTACAAAACAAATAATTTAGCGTTTTTCAAGTACGTTTAAATCTTGACTCATCTATTTTTGAGGCAGAATACATGTCGATTCTTCATACATCATAAGTACGTAAGAAAGAATAAAAAGTTTTAAACGAGATATTTTTCTTGTCTGATCTATCTTTGAATCGGGTGAAATAAAAGAAAAAAAAAAAAAAACAAACTCACAGCTTCTCCAACATGGTGAGCTTTGAGATTGAAGGGTCAATCTTTCCTGATAATCCACTTGACGATAAATTCCTGTTTTGCTCAATGAATAATTATATACGATATCTCTCAGTTTTATAAACCTATAACAATAATTTGGCAACATGACTTACAAAGTTGTGATTCTTGGTAACTCATTGTCACCGTAAGTACAGTTGAGACCATTCCACAAGTAGGTTGCAGGCGCGCATGGATCACCTTGCCAATCTCTTTTCACTCCATAAACTGACTTTATGGTAGTAATGGCATCAACTATGTTTGAAATGATAACAAAAAATTGTAAAAGGTGGTTAAGATCATGTACAACAACGTATACAAAAGAAATGGATTTAAAATACGATAGTTTCGCGACTTACCATCTCCTTGGAGTGTATCAGATTGATGAAATTCTTGTACTCTGTAAATTTCAACGGCACTAATGATGGGAGGCAGGGTAGAACTTTCGGTCCTTTCCAGTGAAAAGTTAATTGCTTTTCCGCTGATGGCTGACTGCGTATATATAGTAAGCACACGTCGGTACTCTGGAGAACAATCTGAAAACCATGATTCAGCGTTCCTCATGATGTTGAATCGTCTTGTCTGATTCGTGGTGAACAATTCCGTGAAGTGCATGTAGACATAGAATTGGTCAGTTTCATTTTCTGGCTCCCAACTTATTAGCAGTGGAGCACTAGCATTTGCTGGTGTAACTGCGGTGCTCATCACAATTGCGGGCGGTTTGTAATCATTCTGCCCTAATGACTCGGCAGGAATAGAAACACTTAATTGTGACCAATCTTTGCTGTCACCAAATTTGTCATACCAGAAACGATCTAAATCATCATATTGGTACCTGTGAAAAATTAAGTAGAAAATAGGTGCAGTTAATATCCAATACACCGTTTAATGCAACATATTTAATTCAACTTGAAAGAGGACACCCGATAAGTATAACACTAGTTAGACATTAGCACAGTCAAAGATTTTACACTACCTCCAATTCAAAATCTTAAAATAACGAGGTTATGAATTTTTTTTTATATAATGTTCAACTTTTTTTATCTTTTATTCAATAAACTCACACTTGGATATGTTATCCCAACATGAGCTCACCTGTAGCTTTGGTTTGAACCTAAATCCCACCGGTAGTAAGTTTCCAATGAGCCAAATTGAGTGACATAAATATTATTTGGCAAAGTTCTAAATTCTATGGCAGATATAAATGGTGTTCCATAGCCCGTGTTAACCAGACAGATTTGTACATAATCTTGTGACGTTACATGTATGATCTCTTTGCCTTGAGGAGTGGATGCATTGGACAGAGTCACAGTATGCCACCAGTTAGCCCCGAGATGAGTATCAAACTGTGGTGTCTTATTCAGCCCATCATAATTTCCGTACAAATAACTAGTCCGGATAAGATACTTAGAGTCTCTTGTGATGTTTATTTTGTAGCAGTTCCTTTTTCCTTCCGGGAAGCTTCTCACAGTCCACATCTGTTGTTGATACTTTTCTTTGAACTCAGATGCTACTGACTTACTCACACCAGTATTTATCAAATTTGCATCTGAAGTGTAATCTATGCCTGTGCGCCTTTCAGTATATCTGACATCTGCAGGAGCTCCACAATCTATGCTGATGAATTCTACAACATAAAAATATGCTTATGAATTGAGACTTCAGCTAAATTTTGCTAGATTATGATATAATGAAGTTCTTAATATTAGACAAAAGAAAAATGAAATTCATGTTATCCTTTATCAAACCTGCTTAGTGCTGAGCTTGAATAAGTAAACCACCCAGAAAACAAATGAAGAAAGTCAACATTCTGCAGGGTGACAGATACACCAGCCCCATATTTTGAAACTTTTACCTGAGAAAGAATCGTGGTTAGCTTGCAGAGAAGGCGTTTATTTTTTTTTTCAGAAATTAATGTTTATGAGAGTAAAACTACGGTCAGATTCCTCATCTATTTTAAAAGTCATATATCTATGTAATTAAAGTGTACAGTATGCTATATCCTGGTAAATAAAAAAAGGCAACAGTTCTAAAAATATTTAAATACTTTTAAACTTTAATATTTATTTTGTTTTTATAAATTTGAGAAAATATTTTTTAACTTTAACAACTTTATTTTATTAATATTTACAAAATTTAACGATATTTTGATTGTCATATTTATGTAAAATTGTAAAATATTTTATAATTGTATCACATTTATCCGATTCATATTTGATATTTTGATTTGAAATTTATATTATTATAATTTTTTAAAATATTTGATGATTAAAAATATGAAAATATGTTTATATATAAACACACATGTAAACCAGAAGTAGAGTATAGTAAATCTTATTCTGATCATGTAACTTTTTTGGTCCCATGTTACTGAAAGAAGTAGTTAAGATTGGATATGTGAAGCTTAGGTGATAAATATGTTACCTTGGTCAAACTCACTGGTACTTTCAGTTTAATATATAACTGTAATTTGATGTTCCACAGTTAAAATAAAAAATGAAGATTATGTATGATAAGACCATAAAAGATATTAGAAATAAACAAAAGAGAGGAGGTTAACAACATATGCATGCATGCATGTATTAAAAAAAAAGGAAAAGAAACGAACATATCCTAGGTAGCAGTGCAGAAACAAATATGTAAAGTTGTGAATCAAAATGAGGCTATAATATTATAGTAAACACACCGTGTAGTTGCTGGGAAATGGTGTTTATCTGCAGCTACTATGATATCCCTCCGATGTAGGTATTTGAGGTGGATGAAGGGAGATGGAGAGATGAAAAGTATTTAACGATGCAAGAGTTTGTCCTTTACAGTAGAAGATAAGGTGGAATACGCTGCAGTGGCAGAAATCATAAAGAAACAAACGATGACTATTGACTTAAACACAAAACAAAAACTAATCTTTCCTTCTTTCCTTCTTTCCTTTCAACCTCCCACAACCACATCTTAATTACCACTTATAATTATTATTATTGGGAAAAAAATGAGAAAGGTTCTAATATATTACTTGTTTGTAGTAGGAGATGATGTTGGTTCGTGTATGGACCATGTTTGTTTTTAATAATAATGGGGGTGCAAGAAGTTAAGCCAGTTTAGCTCATCAGCCCATTACAAGTTATACGATGAATTAACACTTTAAGTTGTTTGACTACACCGTTCAACTGCGTAATGGAAAAAAGAAAGAGACAGATTGACATGCTTTACAGTCCCTATATTACGAAAAAAAATAATATAAAAATATTATTTTTCCCATATAAATGTATTATAAATTTATATATATGTGTTATGTATAATTCAAAGTATTTTATTTACTTTATTTCTGGTTGATTTTTTCTTCTCAGTTATATTTTTTTTTATCAACAATAAATAATATATTAATTATAAAACACTTATTACTAACATTTTTTATATCATATTAGATTTTTTTTACAAATTTGTTACAAAATATTGCAAAAAAAAAAGACTTTTTTTTATATTTTTTTTAAATTTTAATTGATAAGCAATTTTTATTTTCTTCATTGTATCAGGGGAAGGTACGACCATGACTTGAAGTGGACGAACAACAAACCGTTGAAATTTGATGATTTAAGTTATTTCTTTCTACGTATATGTTTACAATTTGATGATTTTATAGAGATTCTTATCTACTATTTATATTTATTTGTTTATTTATTATAATAATAGATAAGTTTATTACCAAATCGGAACATGGTTGATTTAAGAAGTTTGACTCTTAGCAAAACCAACTAGAAAATAGCAATTATATATGAATATAAATTAAATAAATAAAAATTATTATATTTAATATAGGATAGATTTTAATTTGGTTTTGATACTATTTAGGAGTGAATTTTAAGTCTAATTCAACCCCACAAAACCAGCTTGTAAGATGAGGTTTACATCTCATTTATATACTATAAAATTGTCTTATCTCTAGTCGATGTGAGACTTCCAACCGGGTTTATACATTTCTAAACACTATAAAGATTCTTCTATAATAAAATAAGAAGTAGTATGTATTAAATAATAATCTAGAAATAAACATGATAACAAACTAATAAATCGTAATACCCTCACTTTAAGGTCATAATTAATGACAAAACACAAATTCTAAGTCCTCTGCTTAAATACTTTTCACATTTATTTTTTACTAAAATATATTAGTTTGCTTTGGAGTTCTATAAGGGAATTCTATTATATTATAATATGAAAGCAAACATAAAATGTATCCTATTAATAAACACTCATAAAAAGAGATTTATACTTCATAATTTCAAATGAATTACTGATTTATTGGTTCGTATTGACTTAATTAAAGACAGTAAATAAAGTGTTTTTTATGGACTTGTAGCCCATTAAATAAGCAATTAAAAAAAGTACATAATTTTTATTTGGATTTTCAGGAAGAGATAGAGACAGAGAGATAGTGTCTTTGGTGATAAAGAGAAAAACACAAAAAAGAGACTGAAAAAAAAAAGTAACCAATTTGTTATGTGCCAAAAAACTAACTTGGAAAAATGTTTTACATCAGTTGTCTCATGTATTTGATTTTTTCTATTGTTTAGAGATATTCATCTGGGTTTTATTAATGTTATCTACCTTGTTATATTGTTAACCACCTTTGTTACTAAAAATAATATTTTTCTATTGATGTGTGTAGGTTTAAGAGAACTTGTAATATATCTATTAAATATTATTAGTGAAAATTTTTAGTGAAATAGGTTTTAAGTTTTTTTTTTTGGTATTGGGATTTTTCTATGTTAAATTTTTTTAATATTTTTCTTAATTTGTTTCTTTTATATTTTTTTTAAAAGAATTGATTTTGGTTTTGCTTCCACATTTCTTATATTTTTGGTTATATTGCCAAGACATAATGACTTTACCAAAGCGAATAAAATTATTTTTTATAAAATATACTTGTGATTTATACTACAAAAAATATCTCCTACTGAATTTTGAATTAATTATAAGTGTATATCTCTTTGTCTTAGAAGACTTTCTATAAGCTTGATTCTGAGCAAAATATGTTACTTCGTATTTCTTGGTATATCGCATCATGAACACACCATAGCCCTTTACTTATTAGAATATTTTATAGTGTAATACGATATCATAGATATTTCGACTGTATTCTCTAATTAAAATTAAAATTTCATTTTAATAATTTAATTTGAAATACATATAAGATATACATTTTGTTAAAGTACTTAAGCAAAATGAGAATTTTATTATTTACAATAGTTTTATTTATTAAAAAACATTTTACTTTTGTAAAAGGTGTTTGTAATTTCTACCAAAAAAAATGATTATAATGTCAATATTTTCTCATAATTAGTGAAGTGAATTTCTAAATTGAACTGAAAAAGAAACGCATAAAACATGCATACAATTTCATCTAAAATAAATTATATATAATTATTATTATCAGCTTGTGTGAATGCAAATATGATATTTATTTATAGTTGTCCACATCGTATTAAGTCACTGGTCCTACTTGGCAATGACATCTCACAGTTTCGGTCTCTGTAATTTGCATTTTTGAGAATAAAATTGTTTTAAAACCAAACTGAAAGGTTTCACTGAACTTCATATTATGGATAACTTCTGAGTATTCATTAGTTTTTTTATTTTTTTTTATGTGTGATGCATATATACGATATGTGTATCGGATACGACACGTATCTGACATGTCGATACGTTTATTTTAAAAATATTAAGATACGATACGTGATAAATATGAATATTGAAAAGTGTACAATAATTCTTAAAAATATAATAAATATATAGTATATGTACTAAAGTTGTTAACATAAAAAAATATAAATTATTGTAATTGTAAAAGTAATATTATAAGAAAACTCCCGAATAATGACCAATTTTAGTAACTAAAGATATGTTAGAGACCCATCTCCTCATTAGAGACTAATTTAGAGATAAATTATTTTGGTTAACTAATGTTAGTGACCAATTTAGAAACCAATTATTTTGGTAATCAAAATCTTAGTAGTTAATGTTAGTGACAAATTTATAAACCAATTCATGATAAAAACTATTTTAATTATCAATTTAGAGACTAATTATAATATTTTGGAATTGTTTTAGTTGTCAATAAATTTTAATTTTTAAATTGGTCTTTAATTGGTCACTATATAATGACTAATTATTTTTTGTCTCTAAAATTGATCATTATTCAAATATTTTCTTGTATTGTACTATAATCTTATAAATCAAATACTTCATTGAAAAGTATTGGTGCATCATAGCTTTTTATCAATAGTTTAATATTTTTTTCAACTACTTTTAGACTTCTTTTATTTGGTTTAATTTTTAAATGGGAAGATAAACATGGAGAAAATATTCATTAATAAATAAAAGTTAATCATAAAACAATAATACCCACACTCAATTTAAAACTTTAAAGTAATAGGGAATCTTTCTCATTCATACATAATATAATATAGGATTCTAGCGTAGACTTAACTCCAACTCATTTTTGGATAGGAGAAGAAAAAGAATTTAAAATATTTTAATTGTAATTCTAAAATATCCGCTTAGAAATTTTACTTGTTAAGGATAAAATTTTGATTAACCTTCCAAATTTCTCTGCTCTGGTGAAAACTTTGTCAGATTTAACTATAATCTTTTCATACATGAAACTTAATATAAAATCTTATTTTCAAGAGATAAATATTTAGTTTCTTTTATATTTATAAAAAAATAAATTTTAAATCTAACTCGAATTAACAAAATCGATTTATAAGAGTAAATTTATATTCATTTACCTATATATTTTAAATTTATCTTAGTCGAGTATATATTTTAAATTCATCTTATATTTTATCTTAGTCGGGATTTCGAAGTATAATAATAGTAATAAAACTTTATAGATGCCTATAAAAACCTCACCCTGTTTTCTTTTTCCTATAAAATGATGTCACGTGTATACATTGTTCTAATTGCCTTCATTGAGTATTAATGAAGGATCTAATTCTCTCGCCCTTTATTGACTGTTTTCTAGTATGTCAGCATCTCACAAGGCATATCTTGAAACGTTATTTTGGTGACTGCACCCAATTTCACTAAAACTTTTTCCCCGCCAAACTGGTAACTTCTACTGATTGATCCTGAATTGTTTCGGGTCCACGAACTTAATGCACTTCAAAGTTTAAACATCAACCTGCGTGGTAACATAAATATCTTCCTAAATAAATTTTCCAACTACTCCATAAGACTTTATCATATATGACTTATCATTTTCTTCTAATCTCAAACCATATACATTGTTCCATAATATCTGCTTATATCAAATAGCAAATGGTGATCTCTTTATGAAATTTCATGGATGGAAAATGGAGATGCCATTGGGCTTGGAGCTTCACCTTATGGTGTGTCCTTGCATATACCATTTCAGAATTTTCAGGAATGTCCATAGTTCTGGCCACAGAGGAGAACTCTATGCATCACAAACAAGGAAGAAGGAAACTAGATGATGTCAGTGGTGAGGATTTTCTTCTACTGCTCTGAGCTTGTACAAAATTGTCAGAAAAGTTATACGTACTTATTAAATACTAAATCTAAAAGAAAGGGTTAAAGAAAAAGTGCTGAATTTTTTATTATTATATCCAATCCATGTATTCTTCTGATGTCAGTTTGTGTCAATTGTAGGTTCTATTTCCATTGACTGTGGGATAGCAGAAGAAGTGGCTTACACTGATGAGAAAACTCAGATTCATTACACTTCAGATGCACAGTTTATTGGCACTGGAACAAGCAAAAACATATCCCTCATGCTCAGTTCTGAAATACCCCAAAGAGTTTTCACTACTGTGAGAAGCTTCCCTGAGGATAAAAGAAACTGCTACACACTACGACACCCAGAAGGCGGAAATACTATTTACTTGATAAGAGCTTCTTTTATGTATGGAAACTATGATGACTTGAACAAGCTGCCACAGTTTGATCTCTATGTTGGGGTCAATTTTTGGGACTCTGTGATGTTTGAAAATGCCACTCATGTTGTAATCAAGGAAATTTTACATGTGCCATCCTTGGATGAATTATATATTTGTTTATTGAATACTGATATGGGAACTCCTTTTATATCAGCACTGGAGGTGAGGCATTTTGATCATTCCAGTTACAGAACAAACTCTGAACTCTTATCCCTATATAGACGTTTTGACATTGGATCAATAACCAATGAAATAGTGAGGTAAGTACTTACTCATCTGTTACATATGCAATGCAAGCATTTCCACATATGTTAAACAAGTTTAATTTCTTTACAAGTCACGGGTACTTAGATTCTATTTGTCCATACAAGAATCGCATTTAGCTTTCTTTGTTTAGCTTTTAATTTTGTTTGATAACATGCAGATTTAACGAAGATACTTATGATCGAATGTGGTATCCTTACAACTTACCAGATTCTACACCACTCAGTACTTCCCAACCCATTGACTCCTTGAACCATACTGCTTATCACCTTCCAGCAGCAGTAATGAAAACTGCTTTGAGACCAACAAATGAAAATGATTCTCTGGAATTTGATTTTGACACCGGAAATCCTACTTCAGATTCATATGTTTACATGCACTTTGCTGAAATTGAAAAGCTTAAGGACAACGAAAGCAGGGTATTCGACATTACACTGAATGGAAAAGTTTTGTCTGAATCTGTGACTCCCAAGCATTTGCTGTCAACTACGGTAGAAAGTAAACAGGCCATTAGGGGAAGCAAGCTCAAGTTTTCTATGTACAAGAAACCAAATTCCACCCATCCTCCCATTCTAAATGCGATGGAGATTTATGTTGTTAAAGAATTCTTGCAAAAACCTACTGGTCAAGAAGATGGTTAGTGTTGTTCCTTGTCCTCTCTTTGATTTCCTTTTGTTTTTTATAGTACCAGTAACAACTGTTAGAAAGGTAGTAAAAGTATAAATAAGTCAGAAAAATTCGTTAACGAAGTAACAGACATTGACATTATATGCTTGTGAGAATTATAGTTAAGGCTATCATGTCCATCAAATCATATTACAAGTTGATGTCGTCGTTGGGTAAATCTTGGCAAGGAGACCCTTGTGCACCGTTGAAATACTCTTGGAATGGTATAAACTGCAGCAATAATGGATATGAACCACCAACAATAACTGCGTTGTAAGTTCTGTTTTCCAAAATTGGAATTTGCATTGTTTAAATCACCGCAGACCAAAATTTATTTGAACTTCATGCAGAAACCTAGCGTCCAGTGGATTAGATGGCCCCATAATTGATTCTTTTTTGGAACTCAAATTCTTGGAATTCTTGTAAGTGTTAATTTGACAACAGGATGAGTAAATTCTGTTCCTTCCCAAAAAGGGGTTGGAAAATATGATATATATTTCTTCTTAAAGTTGTACTTAGCATTTAACATGGATTCCTTAGACAACAACTATTAGTCTACCATAATTTTAGTTTAACATAAAAACAATGCTTTGTTTTTCAGGGATTTATCAAATAATAGCTTAACAGGATCACTGCCTGATTTTTCAAAGCTGCAATACTTAAAAACTCTGTAAGTTATGGAGATTTCAGTATCTATATTTGTCAGTGGAAATCAAAATAGTCATCTGACATATGCTATCTTAGCAGCAATTTATCAGGGAACAGACTCTCGGGTGAAATTCCTCCACTTCTCATGGAAAGATCAAATAATGGTTCCCTTATGTTGAGGTTTGTTTTGGTTTGAAATAATAAGTTTCTCACTGACCTAAGCTTCACGGAAGTGAACCTACCTTTTCTTGTAACTTCTTTATTTTTCTTTTCTTCTTCAATCTCTTGAAACAAAATTGTTATGACCATAGTGTGGATCCGGATCTCTGCCCAATAGGCCCATGTGAAGAGAAGAAAAACAATATTGTTCCACTTGTAGCAGGCATTCTTTCAGCTGTAGTCTTTCTCATTGTATTGGGTATTGTGCTGACTATCATTTGGAGGAGACGCAACAAAGAAACAGGTCTGAAAATAGATAAAATAGTCTTACTTTGAAGCTAAACTGAGGCTCTCACAATCATTGACTTCAAAATGCGTTAAACTCCTTTTGTCCAAAGAACAAACTATTATTTTTTCACTTCAAATGACAAAGAAATAATGTATTTAATAAAAACGAAAAAATCACATATTTAACTTGCAGTGTAAAATAAAGATGACTTTCTGATGATCATAAATTATGTTTACTCTGTTTAGCCTCAAATCAAGCTGTGAGATCAAACGAAGAAGTTGTGCTGAAGACAAACAACAAACAGTTCTCGTACTCTCAGATAATGACTATAACCAATAACTTTGACAAAACAATTGGGAAGGGAGGGTATGGAATTGTTTATCTTGGTTACTTACAGGATGGCACACAAGCTGCTGTCAAAATGCTCTCTTCTAAATCTCCTCAAGGATCTCAGCAGTTTCAGACAGAGGCAAGCTTATCACCATAGAAATCTAAGAAGGCATATCTTGAATTTAAAGAAATGTTATAACTAAGATGGCTTGCTTCCACTTATTTGCAGGCTCAACTCTTAATGCGTGTGCATCATAAGAACTTAGCTTCCTTTCTTGGATACTGTAATGAAGTTGGACGCACAGCCATCATTTATGAATACATGACTAATGGTAACTTGGAAGAGTATCTTTCAGGTATATGAATTTGTTTCCCCGATCATTTCATGCTTGCATTGCATAGTTACTTGATCAATGACTATATTCAAGTAAACAAGAAACTATGCTCTATTTTTGTGTCTGAGTAGATCCTAGGAGAGAACCATTGAGTTGGAGACAGAGGATTCAGATAGCAGTTGATGCTGCTCAAGGTTAGTGCTTTGATTTGCACATTCCTCACTTTCCTGTGATTAAAGGATGCTGAATTACTGTATTGGAACTTGTACTTCTAGGTATCGAGTACTTGCATCACGGTTGCAAGCCACCAATAGTCCATAGAGACATAAAGACTGCAAACATTTTACTGAATGAGAAAATGCAAGCAAAAGTAGCTGATTTTGGTTTCTCAAAATTTTTCTCCGCTGAAAATGAAAGTCACGTATCAACTGTAGTTATTGGCACGTTTGGATATCTTGATCCAGAGTAAGTTCTATCAAACAAACATGGTGCAGTTTCTTTTATATTTACAAGGAGGTTTCAAGTTGAACATATCTTCTTCAACCCTTTTGAGTTTGCTTTTACAGATACTACATATCCAGCAGGCTGACTGAAAAAAGCGACGTTTATAGTTTTGGCATTGTGCTTTTGGAGCTAATTACCGGGCAGCCAGCTATAATAAAAGGTCATCAGAACACTCACATTGTGCAATGGGTTAACCAGTTTCTTGAAAGGGGAGATATACAACAAATTGTTGATCCAAAGATGCAAAGAGATTTTGACTTTGGTTCTATGTGGAAGGCCTTGGAGGCAGCAGTGGCTTGTGTGCCTTCAATCTCTATCCAAAGACCATCAATGAATTACGTTGTCGCTGAACTGAAAGAGTCCTTAAAAATGGAAGCGAGTAGAGAACAAGAAGGCGTCAACTCCATTGAAATGAACGTTGTTGATCTTGAAGCTCATTGGGGCCCAGATGCAAGATAATGATCAAGAATGTGTTTTCTAGTTTTCTTTCTATTATTTTTAGTTTTCTAATTTTTTTTCAACCTCCAACTATATATAGTCTTGTGGATTTACAATAGAATAAATCCAGTATCCCTCTAAAATAAAAGGCATACATACTGCTTAGAAAGAAAGACAAATCTGTGTGTGTGAAAAATGTAACGATTGGATGTGATATATTTTTTCTTTTTGGTGAGCATGTAAAAAACAGAAGGAATGCTGCTATGAATAACTGGGATAGCTGATCAAGTCAGCAAGTTGAAAATGATCTAGCAACCCACCGGTACATTGGCGAAGTCCCACATAGGAAATGAATATTTGTTGATACTGACAAATGCTAATAAATCACTAGTCAGACAGATGTGTAAAGTATCTTTGCGCTTGGGGCAATGACGCAGCTGGTGAGGTTCTAACCGAGGCGCGTCTATTGCAGGTTGAAAACTATTTCCAAATCCCCTCTTGGGCCTTGGTTTATCTTAGGCCTTCGAGAATTTCTGGAAGGGCTCCCTTAGGGGTAAAGTCCTAAATTCGAACCCAGATGAAGTTCTGACCATAGAAAAAAGAACGAGTGGCTGGAAGGGCTCCCTTAGGGGTAAAGTCCTAAATTCGAACCCAGATGAAGTTCTGACCATAGAAAAAAGAACGAACGAGTACGAACGAGTGGTTTCGAAGAAAAAAGAACGAGTGGTTTATCTTAGGCCTTCGAGAATTTCTGGAAGGGCTCCCTTAGGGGTAAAGTCCTAAATTCGAACCAAGATGAAGTTCTGACCATAGAAAAAAGAACGAGTGGTTTATCTTAGGCCTTCGAGAATTTCTGGAAGGCTCCCTTAGGGGTAAAGTCCTAAATTCGAACCCAGATGAAGTTCTGACCATAGAAAAAAGAACGAGTGGTTTATCTTAGGCCTTCGAGAATTTCTGGAAGGGCTCCCTTAGGGGTAAAGTCCTAAATTCGAACCCAGATGAAGTTCTGACCATAGAAAAAAGAACGAGTGGGGCACATTGAGGAAATTCTATCTTTGTTCCTTCCCTTTGAAGAAAGGAAGGATCCCAACAAAGAATCGATCTTTCTTAATTTCTGGAAGGGCTCCCTTAGGGTAAAGTCCTATAATTATTAGTTGAAACAATTAATTTTAAAACAATAGAAACTGAATGTTTGATAATTTTTTTTTATAAGATAATTTTTATATCAAATGTTTCATGACTCTTTAAAAGTGGTGTTTAAAATTTAAAATATATAACAATTATTTGTGAGAAAATTTAAAATTATAAAATATAAATAATTATGCAAAAAAGAAGTTATAACATGTTTCTTTGGTTTGATAAATTTATATAACCATTTACACAATCAAACAATCGAGGTATCCATTTAACACAACATTGTTTGTAAATGCTATATAACTTTAAATGTTAGTTATTGCAAAGGTTTTCCAGATGCAACCTATCTATGAGGAAAGGTTTTCCAAATGCAACCTATCTATGAGGAAATTGCGAGAAAGGTTTCCACATGCTAATTACTACAAACTAGTCATTAGAGGTTGCGATGCAACCTATTAATGTCGTCCTTCAGTTTGATTGACATGGCTTTAAGTTCTTCTTTCTCACATCTTGCCACATCTAACTGATACAGACACATGTTCTTGTCCTTTCTAAGCATGCGTAAGGTCATCTTCAACTCCTCTTTATCCTCCTCGAGATCATGAATTCGGGTCATAGATCGTCGTTCAAATCTTTTGAGCCGCCCGATCTCAGACTTGTAGGCGGGGATCCAAATTTGTTCTAAATCCTCAAGCCTAGCTAGGTCTGCTTCAGATTTCTTCGCTAAGTCCTCAAGCCTAGCTAAGTCTTCGTCCCGTTTCTTTCCCACATCTTCCAATCTTGCGATCTCTGCGTTACGAATCTTCTCTGTGTCCTCCAGCCGTTTGATTTTAGCCTCATAATCTTCAATAATCGGAGCGAGCTGATTCAAATTTTCTATCGCACCATGAATTATCGGAGTGAGCTGATTCAAATCTTCTGTCGCATCTGAATAATCAGAGCGAGCTGATTCAAATTGTCCATCCCACCCTGAGTTTGTTGGCGAAATCGATTAGCGAGGACTGTAACTAGAGAGACTTGGGGAGGCTGAGAAGCCTCGGGGATGAACTCAGAGGATTGAATCTGACTACCCACCATAGAAAGAAAACTAAAAAACTAAAAACTAAAAACAAAACAAAATAAAATAAAAATTATATAAATAAATAAATAATATACAAAAAATAAACAAATAATAAATAATGCAGTAAAATAGATTCAAGAAACGATAAATAATCATTTAAATTTAAATATAACATACAAAATTACCTAAAATTGAAGACCTCGGCTTATTTGTCAAAAGTAAGATTCCAAAGTAAGTCTTAAGCCGATACTAACTTCCATTTATATAACCATTTACACAAGCAAACAATCGAGGTATCCATTTAACATGAATACTCCCTCTAGAGCCAATACACGGTTAGATAATATCCTAAAATGACATATTGTTTGTAAAAATAGCATGTGAAGCGTATTGTAAAAGTAGCATGTGAATGATATAGATGATATCCCCTAAAATGTCATACCGTTTGTAAAAGTAGTAAAAGTAGCATGTGAAAGGTATTTCTTTTCATCTCATCACTTTTACAAACATGTATAATCCTATATAACTTTAAACGCTAGTTATTGCAGGTTAATAAGAGGAAATTACGAGAAAGGTTTTTCAGATGCAACTTATCTATGAGGAAATTGCGAGAAAGGTTTCCACATGCTAATTACTACAAGCTAGTCATTAGAGGTTGCGATGCAACCTATTAATGTCGTCCTTCAGTTTGATTGACATGGCTCTAAGTTCTTCTTTCTCACATCTTGCCACATCTAACTGATACAGACAATTATTTTTGTCCTTTCTAAGCATGTGTAAGGTCATCTTCAACTCCTCTTTAGCCTCCTCAAGATCATGAATTCGGGTCATAGATCGTCATTCAAATCTTTTGAGCCGCCTGATCTCAGACTTGTAGGCGGGGATCCGAATTTGTTCTAAATCCTGAAGCCTAGCGAGGTCCGCTTCAGATTTCTTCGCTAAGTCATCAAGCCTAGCTAAGTCTTCGTCCCATTTCTTTCCCACATCTTCCAATCTTGCGATCTCTGCGTTACAAATTTTCTCTATATCTTCAGCCATTTGATTTCAGTCTCATAATCTTCAATAATCGGGGCGAGTTGATTCAAATTTTTCGTCGCACCATGAATTATCAGAGTGAACTGATTCAAATTTCCCGTCGCACCCTGAATAATCGGAGCGAGCTGATTCAAATTTTCCATCCCACCTTGAGTTCGTTGGCGAAATCGGTTAACGAGGATCGTAATTAGAGAGACTTGGGGAGGTTGAGAAGCCTCGGGGATGAACTCAGAGGATTGAATCTGACTACCCGCCATCAAAAGAAAACTAAAAACCAAAAATTAAAAAAAAAACAAAATAAAATAAAAGTTATTAAATAAAAATGATATAAATAAATAAATAATATACAAAAAATAAACTAATAATAAATAATGCAGTAAAATAGATTCAAGAAACGATAAATAATCATTTAAATTTAAATATAACATACAAAATTACCTAAAATTGAAGACCTCGACTTATTTGTCAAAAGTAAGATTCCAAAGTATGTCTTAAGCCGATACTAACTTACATTTATATAACCATTTACACAAGCAAACAATCAAGGTATCTATTTAGCACGCATACTCCCTATAGAGCCAATACAATGTTGCATGTGATATATTCTGGTGTATGTGTGATAACGTTGTTTTCTACCTTTTATTGATGTTAAGTTTCGTGAATAAAATCAACTCTGACATAACTTTTATCTTGTTTAATCCTCTAGTTGATGATATAGATGATATCCCCTAAAATGTCATATCATTTGTAAAAGTTGTAAAAAGTAACATGTGAAGGGTGTAGATGATATCCCTTAAATGGTATACCGTTTGTAAAAGTTGCAAGTGAAGAGTATGAATGATATCTCCTAAAATGACATACTGTTTATAAAAATAGCATGTGAAAAATATTGTAAAAGTAGCATGTGAAGGGTATTGATGATATCTTCTAAAATGACATACCGTTTATAAAAGTAGCAATCGTAGCATGTGAAAGGTATAGATGACATTTCCTAAAATTACATATCGTTTGTAAAAGTAGCATATGAAAGGTATAAATGATATCTAAAATGACATACCGTTTATAAAAGTAGCAATCGTAGCATGTGAAGGGTATATATGATATTCCCTAAAATTACATACCGTTTGTAAAAGTAGCATGTGAAAGGTGTAGATAATATATCCTAAAACGACATACCCTTTGAACCTTCTGCTTGTGTAAATGTTTTTTGTCTCACATTGTTTTGGAAATGTATGTATAAAAAAAGCCTCTATAAATGTAATTTATTAACTGGGTGAAATATTTACTTTGAGTCTTTATTCATTTAAATCGAGTATTTACTTTGACAAAAAAATAGAAGTATTCATATTAGGTATTTTGTATATTTTGTATTTAAATTTAAATTATTATTTATTATTTCTTGTATTTATTTTATTGCACTTATTGTTTGTTTTTTATTGTATTTTTTTATTTAATTATTTTCATTTTATTTATTTGTTTTAGTTTATAGTTTTCATCTTATTCATTTATATTTATTTTTTATTTAATAATTTTCATTTTATTATTTTATTTTTTTTTTAGTTTTTACTTCTCAGTTTTTGATTCGTTTTCATGATTGGCAACCAAAATCATCAATTTGAACTCATCATCGAGGCCTCTCAACCTCCTCCAATCCCGTTAGTTATGGCTTTGGGTCGAATTGGACAACAAACCCACTAGGTCGAATTGGACAACAAACCCAATTGAACAACAAACCTAGGGCCTTGCTGAATATATAAACCAACTCGTTCCAGTTATCAAATAATACGTGGACAAAATTGGCCGACAAAAGGATTTAAGGAAGAATCGGGAAGTCGACATAGTGAGGCTGAAAGAATTGGACCAAAATCACATCCCGACTTACAAAGTTGAAATTGGCCGACTAAAACTATTGGAACAAAATAATCTATCGAGAATTAATAGTCTGAAAAGGATTCTCTTCAACTCCGAAGAGATCTAAAGGTGTTGAATCGAACATGCATAAAAAGGATAAAAGTAGGTGGGGGCTTCTTCCTGGACCTACAGTAAGACCCGAGAAAATTAAATAATTAAATAAATAATTATTTACTAAATGCGGATAGTGAGAACCTTTATGACATTTAATGTTAAATTTATGATGTAGAAATGTACTAGCTCAAATAGTTAAGAGTACTATGTCAATTATTTGTTAATTTAATTGCTTATTATTTTACTAGTAGGTTTGAACGTGTTGGGTGATAAGATAATTCTTAATTCATAAAAAATAGGCTTAATTCATCTTTTGGTCCTCTAATTATGATGTCGGGTTCATTTTGGTCCCCTAATTTTGTTGAGGTTCAATTTAGTCCTCCAGTTTTTTAAAACAGTTTAATTTGGTCCCTCCCGTTATCTTTGGTTAAACGGCGTCAGAACAGTGCACCTGTGTCACTTTGGAACAGAAACGTGGCAGGTTTTTTAATATCTGAGCATGAATGTACTGTGATGAGGTAGCAATGAATTATATTGAGGGAGAATTGGTGAACCCTAATTTCACGATTCATCTTCTTTGTTTGGGAGTTCTTCTTCATTTGGTGGATGTTGTTCGTGAATGATGTCAAGGGGGCAGTCTTCTTGTTCTTGGTCGTGTAATTCGCGGGGATCGCAAAATCCAAGCTCATCCAATCATGGTGGTGGCTTTTCCTCTCACGGTGGTGGCTTTTCGTCTCACGGTGGAGCACCATATTGCAACCATATTTCGTCTCACAACCCACTGACGAAAAAGAAACGGGACCACAACCCACTCACCATATAAACAAACAAAAACAAACAAAATCACACACAAAACCAGCAACCCTCATAAACAACATACTTTCAACAATAAATAAGTTAAATGAAACAAATACACAGTCAATTCGCTTCATAACGCAAATACCGCAGAAACTAACCTTTGAACTGGCAACGACGACGGCAAGCCACAGCCAACACGACAGCAAACCTTCGAATCCTTCTTCGTTTTGGTTATTCTTCTCCACCACTTTCCCCAATTTGATCTTGTGTTCGCTATTTCCTTCGCAACCCTAATCCTATTTCCTTCCAACCCTAATCCTATTACCTTCGAACCCTAACCCCCTTTCAAAACAAAGTAATTTTGTTTAACTTAAATCCACATCCACGTAATACACTGCCACGTAATGTACTGTTGCCACAGTATCACATTAAAACAGTCTGCCGTTAATTTTTTTAACGTTTTTAACGTCAAGGGCAAAATTGAACCTCCTTAAAAAACTGGAGGACTAAATTGAACCTCAACAAAATTAAGGGACCAAAATGAACCCGACATCATAATTAGAGGACCAAAAGATGAATTAAGCCTAATAATAATAATTAAATAAAGCAATAATGATGATAATAAAATCATAAATAAAATAAAACAATGATAAAAATAATAACAATAATAAAATAATATAATCATAATCATAATAAAATAAAATAAAATAAAATAAAGATAATAATAGTAATAATAAGGTTAAAATACTCCGTTGGTCATCATTTTTGTATCAAAATCTCAATTTGGTCCTCGTATTATAAAATTGAGGACCTAATTGAGACTAATAAAAATACAAGGACCAAATTGAGATTCTGGTACAAAAACGAGGACCAACGGAGTATTTTAACCTAATAATAATAACAATAATAAATGTGTCGTATTTAGAAGAAAAACTCTAAGCGTTATGCAATTGCAGATAATATCATTTAAGCAGGGAATGATAGTTCCCCTAACCTGGTTTCCTTGCTTAAGTTTGCAAAATTTCCTAGAGTTGCTTTTGTTCCGTGAGGGCGTCCACTCAAGAGCACGCACCAACGTTTCTTAGCCCCCGTTTACGCTCTCAAAATACACTCTCCACAACCCCTCACCCTTAACTAGGATTAATGGTGTAACAACCTCTATTTTATACTGATTATATTTAACTTTTTTGTTTAAATATATAGTATGAAGTAATTTTATGATTTCATAAGTAAATTGACAAAGGGCTTTATAGATGTAAAAGATGATTTTTTTTTTGTGTTAACTACTTCTTATTTTGAAGTTGTCTAAGTAAAAGTGTGATTAAGGCTTCATTAACCATTGGATTAGGCTGAAATTTTTATAGAGCATTCTTAAAATAGTTCTTCAATATGAACGGTGAGATTTTTAATTACAGGTTTATGCAAGGAGCAATTACTTCTGCATTTTAGTGTAAAAGTAAGGTCTCCAACTATTGTCCAATTCTGAGTTACCTTGGTAAATATTTTATTCCCGCTTCGTTAACTGTTGGATAAAGATGCAATTTTTATCAGTTATTAAGACATAGTACTAAAGTTAGACCGTTTGGATTTGGATTCATAGGTTTGTGGTTAGAGAAATAACTTTTGTAGTTTGAACTAGCGTCAGTTACGTCTTGTTTTGGGTTATTTTAGTAAAAATTAGATTCCAGTTTTATTAACCGTTGGATTGAGCTCCAATTTGTTCGACCTGTTTTAGAAACATAGTTGTTTTGTTTCACCATTGGGATTTACAAATAGAGCTATGTGGTAATAGATATGAATTTTACACTTTGGAGTAAAAACAAGTCTTCTAGAAAGTCAACAAGTCTTCTTGCAACTTCCATGAAGTTTCCTACAATGGGAATTTCGACCAAGCTTCTCTATATGGTCAAGATAAACTTATCCTCACTAAGGAATCTCATAAATTTACCATCACTACATCCTTATCCCTTTGTCTAAGATTTTTTCCTATAAATAGTACTTCATTTCACACATCTTCTTCAGAAAAATCCAAAACAATCGAGAAGGAGAGGTCTAAACTCTTGGGAGAAAAATGAAGTAGGAAAGGGAAATTATAAAGCCCACTTTTATTTGTCCTTTTATTTTTAAAGGCTGCCCCAACTATTGGGCCTAAGGGCTGGCCCAAAGAGGAAACAAACCCTAAGTTTGCCAAAATGCTCCATCCCCTATCACTTTGCAGAAACAGTTCCTCCATTCCTTCATAGAGCAACCGTAAAACCTCTGCTAGGGTTCTGAAGTTCAATCAGATTTGAGTTGGTTTGGCCTCGTTTTACCACGTAAGTTGTTCACGAACCCTTAACCTTCATCCCTGGTTGAGTTCTTCGTGTTTCCTATTAGGGCTCTGTGTAATTAATCTCGTGCCTCATATATGTTAGGGTTCGTCAGATCTTAAATCAGCCCGGGAGTGCTTGTACTCATTCGCTTCAGTGTCGGAGTTGTTTGGCTAACCCTTTCCAGGTAAGGGAAGCTAGACTTCACTATATCTTCGGTAGAATCTGCTTATTTGATGAGTATATGATGATTGGATGGCCTATGTGAGAATATAATCGGTTGAAAATGCCTGTTTGAACTGTTTGGATGTGTGCGGGTGGCTGTTACTCGAGAGAACAGTGGTGAGCATTGGTCTTCTCGCCTAAGCGAGCCTGCCTCGCCTAGGCGAGATTAACAGAGGCTCGCCCAAGTTTTTCCATGCGAAGGGTCGCTCAGGCGACTAGCTCTGTTTTTGAGCGAGCGAGCGTCTCGCCTAAGTGAGAATGTTCAGAAGTCACTATACCTGTATGTCGAGCTCTCGCCTAGGCGAAGGGGGCTCGCCTGAGCGAGAGTCCCTCTCGCCTGAGTGAGACCCTTCAGTCGAAGCGAGGAGTTGGGCGACAGTGCGTTCTAGTTTGGTGTTTTTCCTGCTCTTGGATGTTTGGCTTGCGTTTGATTGGATTATTATATAATGGCATGAGGGGAATGAATATGCATGAGTGGGAGGGTGTACGAGTTGCGAATGATGAACTTGAATAATACTTGGCATGTAATGAACATGGAATGGTTGGTTATGAAAAAGGCATGGTAATAAGATGAGTTGAAATTCTATATTCATGGATGGAATATGATGAGTTGGTATGAGTTTGATCTGGAACATGAAAGGGATTGGTTATAAAGGTTGATGTAAAATATATATATATATATATATATATATATATATATATATACACACACACACACACACACACACACGCATGATAAATATTGCTTGGTTGTCTGTATATAATTCGTCTGTGGTTAGTGCGTAATTTCCTTGAAATCTCTAGGTGAGATTTCAGGGTCGTGCTTCAGTCGTCGGGACGTAATTCCATGACCCCTGTTAGTGGAAATTCATGATGGTGCCCCATCTATATAATTGGGTAAGGATTCAAAGTAAGGTTGCATCCTGACACTCTAAGGAGTCAGTTAGTCTCAGTTAGAGCAGGCTGACTCTTTTGGTGAAAGTAGCAAGAGGCTTGAAACTCATTAAGGGCTAACCTTGTGTGTGGGGGTTTGGATATATTGTAACACTTGTAACACTTAGCTCGAGGGTGAACAGCTCGCGGTTGAGCAGAGATATCCACCACAAGCGCAAGCATCCGCTGAATCTGACCTAATTATACATATCCAGATGAGTCGAGTCGAGTCTTAGTGTATTGATTGGAAGGTCATAACATGCTTGGATGATGTGTGTATATTGAACTATGAAAGTATATTTGATTGCATGATGAAAATCTTTTTGGCTCTAGCTTACACTTTGCTTGTTTGAATTGCTTGTATGTTGTTCTTCTACCTTTGCGATGATCATCAATTTATTGATAGCAGCAGATGCGAGAGGTACTGATGGTCAACGGGAGAGAGACGATTCCGCTGCATAGTCTACTTGGGCTAGACTTCATGTTCTTGTTGGACTTTTCTTTGGGGCCATGGCCCATGTATTAGCATGTCTTTCAGATTTCTATATGATTCTAGTAAACTTTATAAATTATTTCTTTTTGGGCATCATGATGTGCCTTGGGTGGTAAGGATTGGTTTTTAAACTGCGAGACTGCACTAAAATAGTATTTAGTGTGATGCTTCCTTTAATTTCGTTTCTTAAATTAAATGGGGCGTTACAGAAATCCAGAATCTTGAGGTCTTCATTTTAGTCTTAGAGTATAATTAGCATCTCTAAGGTATGGAGGGTCTATCTCAAATCTCTAAGTCTTTATCTTAACAAGTTTTCTTTAAGTATAAAATTTGTCTTCTTGATTTTGAAATTTTCATACATTATCTTGAAATTTAGAGTTGAAAAATGGATTCCTTGGGTATGAAAACCTAGGGTTAGGTTCAAGAATCATCTTATTTGAAGCTTTACACAAAGAGTTATAAATAAAACAAGTTTGCTATTTTACTTATAAAATTTTGACGAAAATTACGTTTTAATTGTTATTACTGTTTTGATTAATTTTCTGTGAAGTTATTGTGCAAGAATGATTTATGTTTGGTTGTTGATTTTAAATTCTTTTTAACTTGGTTTTCTTTACTATTTTGAAAATTGTGACAAATTAGAAATACCATTGTTATGCTGCCAAAATTTTGTGAAAGTCTCAAGAATTATAAAGGTAATGCAAAAGGATGATTATAAATTAAAGTACAGAAATAAAGAATAAAAAGGACTGTATAGATAGTACAGAGATACATGGGTATAGAGTCAAGAGAAAGGTCTGATAGACCTAGGAGAATGGAGGGTGGTGATATAGATACCCTGGATTGACGTACACAATTAGTCGAGTATTCGAAAATTCACAAGCCTCGCACTCTATTCTCGATCGTCCTCTTGACTATACTGTAAGACCAGGAAGGTGGAATAACTTACATGTTGTATCCGTGAGAACGTTTAGCCTGCTGGCACTATCCATATTGGCCTAAGACCATTATGATTCGAAAAAGTCTAATGGCAATGTTTGGGACCCAAAGTATATAAAGAAAGAATATGAGATGAATATACTGATGAGTTGAAACTCGGAATTATACGAATATGATTATTAAAAGATTGAAAATGAGGATTTTGATATCCTAAATTTAAAAATACAAAAATGATTATTTTATTGATTAATTTGATTTTGATATTTTTGGCATGGTTAGTTATGACATTATGAAGATTTAAACTTTTGTGAAAATCTTTCATTCAATTGAAAGTCTATTCAAATGAACATACTTTGAAATGTTATGATGAAGTTTTAGAGTTAAGAGAAAGACTCACCCTTACTTTCTTTATTTTTCAGAGGAAGAAATTGGAGACCTAGAATGTAATAATGAGATTGTCTAGTTTAACTTTTCTTGTAACTTTGGATTATGTTAAAGCTACAACTGATATGGTGTAACTTGTTTGTCATGTATTTCAAACTAAAAGTACCTTTAGTTGGTTGTAAAAGTATAAACAAACTTCTGTTACAAACACTTATATGTATGTTAAAATTTTATTCACATAAATATCATGTATGTCTAACAGATGATACATTCGAGTGATGTATTATTATTTTTTTTTGTATTTGTTAAATGAATACAAATAAATTTTCCTTACATATGTAAATGATACATTACACAAGTAATAAACATCTAGTAGCACCGGGTTTTAGTTGGGGTGTTACATTAGTGGTATCAGAGCAGTTTATTCCAAGAGGACTGGGTATGGACTAACTTTGCTTGTGTTGTGTGTTTCTACATTCTTTGACAAATAAGAATGTAGAAATATTGTTATGAAACCTACATGGTAATTTAATTAGGAAATTTGTGATTTATTGAAAATATATTTTTTTCTTGTAAAATGAAAAATAAACATTAAAAAAAGGTATATAAGATGATTCTTTATGAAACTAATACACTAGTTTTAGAGAATCATGGCAAGTAGACCCAACAAAACAAATGGTGAACTCTTACTTAGAATGACACAAATTCTAGAAAATTTAGTGCGTGATAGAGGCAATTAACCAATAGAATATTGGGGTTTGTCTGCTGTCACAAAACATCACCCACCTAGGTATGGGGGAAAATTCAACCGAGAAGGAGCTCAAAGATGGATATCTGAAATAGAAAAGATTTTCAATGCCATGGGCTGTCATGAAGAACACAAGGTTACATATGCAACATATATGTTGACCGGGGAGGTAGAGAATTGGTGGAGGGTTGTCAATCAAACATTACCACATGAAGGGGGAATAATTTCATGGGAAGATTTCAAAGCTAGTTTCTTAGAAAACTATTTTCCAAAGGATCTTAAAAAACAAAAAGCTAGGGAGTTTTTGGAGCTCAAACAAGGGAACATGAACATTGGAGAATATGCTTCTAAGTTCCATAAACTTATGAAGTATTGGCCACACCATCAAAATAATGGAGAAGAACTTTGTGCGCATTTTGAGAATGGGTTAAGAGCAGATGTTCGTATAGTAGTCAGTATCTTTCAAATTATTGATCTTTCAACTTTGGTAAGTAAATGTAGAATTTACGAGTCTAGCCTGAAAAGAAAAGATGTGGATATGTGAGTAGGAGGACCAATGAGTACTGACAAGAAATATCAGGTTCATGTCAACGAAAAGCCATATCAAAGACCTAACACTTTTCATCTTGGCGGAACAACAAATCGTAATGGCAACAATAACATTAATAATGACATAAAATGTTATCATTGTGGAGGACCACATTTGAGGAAGGATTGCAATCAAATATTTCCTTCTTGCAGCCACTGTGGAAATGCTGGACATCTTGCGAGCAATTGTTGGTTTGCACAACAAAAAGTTGACAATGCCAAGGGAATTCTGAAATCTACACATCATAATGGCACTAAACCAAAAATTCAAGGGAAATTTTCTCCATGAGTGGAGCTGACACAACAACCTCTAATGATCTCATTCGAGGTAAGTGCATCATAAGTGATAGAGTTATTAATGTTCTTTATGAATCTGGAGCCATCCATTCATTTATATCCTTGGATTGTGTGAAAAGTCTTGATTTTCCTGTCACAACTATGCCTTATGATGTTGTGGTTTCCACTCCTACTGATAAACCAGTTACTACCTTTGATGCATGCTTGGGATGTTCTATCATCATACATGGTAGAACTTTCTTAGTGGACTTCATTTGTTTGCCATTCTCTTGTTTAGACATAGTATTAGGGATGGATTGGTTATCAACCAATCATGTCCTTCTCAACTACAAAGATAAAACTTTGATCTTTAGTACACCTTCACAAGAAAACTCTAGATTTGTAACTAGAGAGGACTCTAAACTAATAAAAGATGTCAAAGCTTTTATGGTCTTATTTTCTTCTATTGTAGAAGAATCTCTTAATATGAGTAGCATTCTTGTTGTTAACAAATTCCCAGAAGTCTTTCCTCAAGACATAACTGAGTTACCATCAGAAAGAGAGCTTGAATTAACAATAGACCTAATCCCAAGGTCTAGTCCTATATCTATTGCCCCATATTGCATGTCTTCAGTATAACTAGCCAAGGTAAAGAACCAAGTGGAGGAACTGTTGCAAAAATAGTTTGTGAGACCAAGTGTATCCCCCTGGGGAGCACCAGTACTACTAGTGAAAAAGAAAGATGGTAGTATGCGAATGTGCATTGATTACTTCAACTCAATAAAGATATTCCAAAGACTGCATTTCGGACCCGTTATGGTCACTATGAGTATTAAGTTATGCCTTTTGGCGTAACAAATGCTCCTGCAGTATTCATGGACTATATGGATAGAATTTTCCACAAATTTTTGGAAAACTTTGTGGTGGTATTTATCGATGACATCCTAATCTATTCAAAAAGCCCTTAAGAGCATTCAAAGCATTTGAGGATTGTGTTAAGTTATCGAAATGTGAATTTTGGCTAAGTCAAGTCCAATTCTTAGGGCACGTTGTTTCAAGTGAAGGAATAAAGGTGGACCCATCAAAGGTTGAAGTAGTGACACAACGGGAACGACCAACAACTCCTACAGAATTCGTAGTTTCTAAGGATTAGTTGGATACTATCGAAAGTTCATTAAAGGATTTTCTTGTGTGGCTTTACCGCTAACCAAGTTAACTCGAAAAGAATAAGATTTCAAATGGAATGATGATTGCGAAGCTAGTTTTCAAGAACTCAAAAGAAGATTAACTTTTGCACCAATTTTAATTCTTCCCAATCTTGAGAAGAAGTTTGAAGTTTATTGTGATGCATCAAGATAAGGATTAGGTTGTGTATTGATGCAAGAACAAAAAGTTGTTGCATATGATTCAAGGCATTAAGACCTTATGAAGTGAATTATCCAACTCACGATCTAGAATTAGCAGCAATAGTTTTTGTAAGAACCGTGAAAATTAATTAATTAAATAATTAATTAATAAATGCGGGTAGTGGGAGCCTTTATGACATTAAATATTGTTTGATGTGACGTGGAAAAGTACTAGCTCAAATGGTTGAAAGTACTTAAATGTGTGAGAGGACTTGGGTTCCAGTCCTATGTATGCCATGTATGTGTTATTTGTTTTATTATTAATTTTAATGATATATTGAGCGTGAGGAGTGATAATGTAACTCTATATTTATAGGAATTATCACTGAACATAAGTTGGTTGAGTGGTTGTGCATTGCTTGATGATAAGCATGGTTATGGGTTCAAACCATAGTGACCCATATTTAACTCTCTTTTTATTAAAAATTAGCTATAACATGAATATGAAGGGATAGAGAAAACCCTAGTAGAAAGGCAGCCAAAAGGGAGCTGAAAAACCACTAAATAATGGCCTTGAATAGCAATTAAACTCACAAATTAAACCAGTTTCGTTTTTTATTGGTATTACCAACATTAAGGCCTTATAAAAGGTAAAATTTGAGAGAAAAGAAGGGTTTTGGAGGTTGGTTTTCTGAGAATTGGTAAGGTGCACGAATTAAAGGTAAAATAGAGAATAGTGAGTGAATTAGAGAGGGAAATTGAAATGGTGATAAGGCAAGTCATTAGCGATCAAAGGAACCTCCCAAATTCAGGTTTTAAGCAAGGAAATTTCAGGTTAGGGGAGCTGAACCCGTAATAGTATGCTTTGGTCTTATTCCATGAATTTGATGATTATATGCTACGGATTTCGTGTTGTATATGTGATGAATTTAGGGTTTGGGTGGTTTGGTACTGTTTCATTGAGACTCTTACCTAATTGCATGAACATGATGGGTTTTCTGCGCTGAGTATGCTGCTATTGTGCAAATTTAGGGTTGGGGGCCTATATTGCGTCTAAATTATGCTTGTAATGTTGGTACAATGTTGTCAAATTGAATTGGTATGAATTGGGAGTGTGTTTTGGGTACAATTGCTAATGTTGTGTGCGTAAAATAGTGCCTGAGTATGCAATTCTCGCTTAAGCGAGCCAGGCTTGTCTAGGCGAGATATGCAGATTCTAGTATTAGGCGACAGGCCACCTCGCTTAAGCGAGAAATCGTGAGGTTCGTTGTTTTCGTTTAAGCATCTCGCTCAAACTAGAAGTTGTGTGGTGGGCGAAGAGTGTCTCGCTCAGGCGAGAGCCCCTCACCTCCGGGAGAATACGAGAGATAAATGGTGTTTTGTTTAACTCGTCGCCTAGACGACGCATTTCAGTTCTGGGCGAAGAATAGTCTCGCCCAAGCGAGAAGGAGCTCACTCAAGCGAGACTTCGTAGGCTCCAGCTGTACTAGGGGCTCGCTCAGGCTAGTGGGCCTAGCTTAAGCGAGATAGGCTGGACTGTTTGGACAAAGTCTTTTAGCCTAAGCGACCTATGGGGCTTTGTTTGTTCAAAGCAAGTGTTACTGCTATGGCAGATTGGATGTGTTGGAATTTTAATACGTGGTCTACTAGGCTTCTAAGATATCTCAATGGTGGGCTTGCTGGTGTTCCTTGGGTTGTGGCCCGAAACATATCCTTGAGTTGTGGCTCGGGATAGGGGTTAAGCACGTGGCATTCTATGGGTTGTGGCCCGGAATGACTTCCCTTGAGTTGTGGTGATGAAGGATTATCTTGTTCCTTTTTAAGATTATTGAATATGGTGTGAGTTGATTAAGAAAGCTAAGTGAAATCTCCACTGGACAATAAGATAACATGCTATCTAGATGTAAAGGTTCCTTTCTCAAAGCTCAAGAGAAGAAAATGATGGATTGATTCAAAACAAAAAGGAAATAGAAGGCACATAAACCATAGAAAACCAAGAACAATTAAAGGAAGAAGAAAACATAAAATGGAAAGGAAAGAAATGGTAAAAATGTGAGAAACACGCCACTACAAGGCTAGGCTAGAAGCCATGGCAACCTTGAAGATGAATGGATGTGTGCCGCCACTTGCTATGCAAGATAAGGCTTAAAATTATTCACTCCCAAGGGAGGAAACTCTCACAAATGGTTGAGACACAAGAGTGTTTTTACTTCAAAATGTTCAACCCTTTTACATG